>PJUA01000243.1_pt1 | contig 41322 bp, 37 predicted proteins | sample 1512151 | NCBI WGS metagenome assembly PJUA01 (sample SAMN08177678, study PRJNA422409) | Soil metagenome, whole genome shotgun sequencing project. | isolation source: Soil enriched on filter paper: beechwood xylan treatment | place: USA: Madison | collected 2015-01-15
CGACAGCAAGCCGCTGCTGACGGTCGACGTGTGGGAACACGCCTACTACATCGACTACCGCAACGCACGCGCCAAGTATGTCGAGAACTACTGGGGCATCATCAACTGGGACTTCGTGGCCAAGAACTTCGCCTGATCCCGGCTACTGCCTTCCCGGCAAGAAAAAACCACGCGCGAGCGTGGTTTTTTTTCGTCCCTGCCCGGCATACAGCGTCAGGAAAAGCGATCCAGCACGCTGTACCAGGCCACCCCGGCGGCGATGTAGAAGCGCTGCAGGCCGTGCAGCGGAATCGGCTGGATGGTACTGACCGGAAACGGGAACACCGCCCCCGCCTGCCCCGTGATGCGCTGCGCCAGGCAACGTCCCATGGTACTGGCCATGGCAATGCCGCGCCCGTTGTAGCCCACCGCGATGGACAGCCCGGCCGCCGGCTCATGCACATGCGGCAGGAAATCACGCGTGATGGCGACCCGCCCCGACCAGCGGTATTCATAGCCGATCCCCGCCAACTGCGGGAACAGCAGTTCCACCGACCGTTCCAGGTGCGCGAAATCACCCGCCCCGCGCGGCTCGCCGAAGGGGCCACGTCCGCCCATGAGCAGGCGCCCCTGGGCATCACGCCGGTAATACAGCAGCAGCCGCCGCGAATCGGAAGTGACCTCGCCCCCGGGCAGGATGCTGGCACCCTGCTCCGGCGACAGGGGTTGCGTCGCCACGATGAAGCTGTTGGCAGCGATCACCGACTGCCGCAGATGCGGCCACAGCCCATCGGTATAGCCATTGGTGGCGATGACCACGCGCTCGGCATCCACATGCGGCCCCTGGGCGCTGTGCAGGCGCCAGCCCGGCTGGCGTCGCTCCAGCCGTACCACCGGCGTGCCACCGTGGATCACCACGCCCAGCCGCTGCGCCGCACGCGCCAGCCCCTGGCAATACTTCAGCGGATGCAGGCTGCCGGCACGCTCATCCTTCCAGCCGCCAACGTAGGCATCGGTGCCGATATGGCGCGCCACTTCGGCCGCATCCATCAGCCGCGCCGGCGCGCCTTCGGCCATCCACTGGCGGGCGCGGGCTTCCAGCGCATGCATCACCTTGGACGAATGGGTGGGCTGGATCCAGCCCCGTCGGAGCGCATCGCAGGCGATGCCGTGGCGTTCGATCAGGTCGAAGACGGTATCGGCGGCCGAACCGATGGCCGCGATCAGCGGATCGGCCACGGCGCTGCCGAACATCACCCGCAACTGGTCCGGGTCATACTTGAGCCCCGGAATCACCTGCCCGCCATTGCGACCGGAAGCGCCCCAGCCCGGGGCATGGGTATCCAGCACGCACACCGATACCCCGGCCTCGGCCAGGTGCAGTGCGGTCGAGAGCCCGGTATAACCGGCACCGACGATGACCACGTCATAGCGCGCGCTGGTGGCCAGCGGTGGTACCTCTGGGGCGGCGTCGGCGGCCGCCGTGGCAGCCCACAGGGAGGGCGGAAAATCCTGCAGCAAGCTCGTCATGCGCGCCTCACTTGCCGATCACGCGCCGCAGGAAATCCTGGGTACGCGCATGTTGTGGTTCGCTCAGCACCTGTGCTGCCGGGCCGGATTCGACGATGCTGCCGCTGTGCAGGAAGCAGACGCGGTCGGCCACCTCGCGGGCGAATCCCATCTCGTGCGTCACCACGATCATGGTCATGCCGTCCGCGGCCAGGGTGCGCATCACCGCCAGCACCTCGCCCACCAACTCCGGGTCCAGCGCCGAGGTCGGCTCATCGAAGAGGATGGCTTCCGGCTGCATCGCCAGCGAGCGGGCAATGGCCACACGCTGCTGCTGGCCGCCCGACAATTGCGCCGGATAGGCATCGCAGCGCTGCGCCAGGCCGACCTTGTCCAGCAGGGCGATGGCCTGCGCCCGCGCCTGTTCACGCGGCACCCGGTTGACGAAGATCGGCCCCTCGGTGACGTTCTCCAGCACCGTGCGATGCGGGAACAGGTTGAAGCGCTGGAACACCATGCCCACCCGCGTGCGCAGGCGATGGATGTCGGCGCCGTTGCGATCCACGCGCTGGCCGTCGATCAGGATGTCGCCGCGCTCGTAGGATTCCAGCCCGTTGATACAACGCAGGACCGTGGACTTGCCCGAGCCCGAGGGCCCGATCAGGCAGACCACCTCCCCCTCGGCCACCGACAGCGAGACATCCTTGAGCACCTCGTGCTGGCCGAAGCACTTCGAAATACGTTTGACCTCGATCATCGCGCCCTCCCCTTGCTGCCACGGATTTCCAGGCGACGGATCAGGAACACCAGCGGCAGCGACAACAGCAGGTACAGCACCGCCACCATGGTATAGACCGTCATGTTCTGGAAGGTGCTGGAGGCGATCATCTGGCCGGCGCGGGTCATCTCCAGCACGGTGATGGTCGAGACCAGCGACGAATCCTTCAACATCATCACCAGCGTATTGCCATAGGGCGGCAGCGCGATGCGAAAGGCCTGCGGCAGGATCACGCGGCGCATGATCAGCGGCCCGCGCATGCCGATCGATTGCGCCGCCTCGATCTGGCCCACGTCCACCGCCTCGATGCCGGCGCGGAAGTTCTCCGCCTGGTAGGCCGAGTAGGCGATCCCCAGCCCGATCACCCCGGCCTGGAAGGCGGAGAGCTGGATGCCGATCTCGGGCAGCACGAAATAGATGTAGAACAGCTGCACGATGATGGGCAGCCCGCGGATGATGTTGACGATGGTGGCGCCCAGCAGCGAGACCGGTTTCAGGCGCGATACCTTCATCAGCGCCAGCACCAGCCCCAGCAGCGAACTGAGCAGGAAGGAATAGATCGTGACTTCGATGGTGACCAGCGCTCCCTTGAGGAGGATGGGCAGGAAGTCCAGCACGGTTTGGGAAAGCATGGGCGTGGAAGGTAGGTGGAAATGAGCGTGGAAAGCAGCGCAGGAGAACCGCCCCGCCACCCAGCGGTGACGGGAACTTGCGCGGCCGCCGGTGGAGCGGCGACCTCCGGTTACAGCGACGTCGCGCCGGCGTCAGCCCGGTTCACTCAGTTCAGCTTCCACTGATCGACGATGCGCGCGAGCGTGCCATCGGCCTTGAGTTCGGCAATCGCCTTGTTCAGGCGCTCCATGAGTTTGGGGTCTCCCTTGCGGATTACCAGGCAGACGTCCCCCATCAGGGTGGACTGGTATTCCTTGACCAGCCGCACCTGCGGATTGGCGCCCTGCGAGAGCTGGTAGGCCACGATCGGGCGATCACCGAAACCGGCCTTGATGCGACCCAGGCCGACGTCGCGCATCATGTCGGCCACCGAATCGTAGGTCTTCACTTCCTTGAAGCCGCCCTTCTTGTTCAGGGCATCGACGAACACCGTCCCCACCTGGGCGCCGACGATCTCACCCTTGAGGTCGTCCAGCGTCTTGTAGACCTTCTGGTCCTGGGCGTTGACGAACAGGCCCTCGCCATAGGAATAGACCGGATCACTGAAGTCCACGATCTGGGCGCGGGCCTCGGTCTTCAACATGGCTGCGGCGATGATGTCGATCTTGTTGCCGGTCAGCGAGGGGATCAGCGCGGAGAACGGCGTCTGCTGGATGTTCACCGAAAAGCCGGCCTTGCTGCCCACCGCCGTGACCGTATCGACCATCATGCCCTGCAGCTTGTTGGTCTTGATATCGAGGAAGGTGAAAGGCACCCCGGTGGAGGTGGCGCCCACGTTGTAGCTGGACTGCGCCATGGCGGGCGCGGCGGCCAGCACCGACATCAGGGCCGCAGCCCCCAGCAGTGGCGACAGCAGACGATGCAACAGGCGACTGGACGGCAGATTGAACGACTTCATACGACTCCCCCTTTGGCACAGGATCACGACGGATCGGAACGAACGGCTGGAAGTCCGCACGCCGGCAGGTGCCGACGGCGGTGTGGACTGCGACGTCCCCGGGCGGGGACGCGGTTTCCGGTCTTCCTCCCCGGCCCGGCCTGCATCGGACTACCCGGTATGGCGCGATGCGACTTAGACCACTGAAGCGGCTGGAAGGGCTGAGGCGGGAAGAACGGCAGACGACAAACAAAGATGCATGAATATCAATATACGGCCTTGGATTAAGTATATTTGGTTTACTCGAATCGTCAATAGATATTTATGTATCGATATTCGATACACAAGAAGCGAATTCCCGTAGAATTCCCCCATTCCTATCTGCGAGGAGTAGGCATGAGCGAGACCGAAGCAAGCCCCACCGACCTGCTGTTCAATCAATCACTGGAAAAAGGCCTGGCCGTGCTGCGCGCCTTCAATGCGCAGCGCCGCACCATGACCCTGGGCGACGTGGCCAGCGCCACGTCCATCTCCAAGAGTTCGGCACAACGCATGGTGCATACGCTGGAAACGCTGGGCTACATCTGCAAGCATCCCAGGACGCGCCGCTACCAGCTCACGCCCAAGGTGTTAGAGGTGGGCTACAACTACCTGGCGGCCGACATCCTGGTGGACGTGGCCAATCCCTTCCTGTCGGAACTGGCCAACATGACCGGCGAGACCGTCAATCTCACCGAGCCCTACGAGCGCGAGATGGTCTACGTGGCCCGCTTCGTGGCCAGCAAGTTCATCCCCATCCACATGCCCATCGGCAGCCGCATCCCCATGTATTGCACCGCCTCCGGGCGGGCCTACCTGAGCGGGCTGGACGAGAGCGAGGCGCAGACGCTGCTGCTCTCCAGCGAGCGCACGGTCCACACGCCGCATACGCGCACCGGGGTGGAAGACATCATGGAAACGGTCAGAGTGGCCCGCGAACGCGGCTTTGCCAGCAACCGGGAAGAACTGTTCCTGGGCGACATGACGGTGGCCGCGCCCATCTTCAACAGCGAGCGCCGGCCGGTGGCTTCCGTACATGTGGTGGCGCCGACCAGCCGCTGGACGGCCGAGGATGCCGAACGCAAGCTGGGGCCGCTGGTATTGGAGTGCGCACGCTCGATCTCCAATTCGGTGCGCACGCTGGTGTAAGGTCGCAGCAGGAACGTACAAGATCGGCCGCCGCGTGTGTGTCACAATCGCCGCTCCCCCTTAAGCCACACAGACCACCGATCGGAGAAACCATGGCCCACGTCACCCTGCACAACGCCGCCGGCTACGCCCAGGACATCAAGGCGCGCATCCACCAGCTCAAGTCGGATGAACCGGAAAGCAATGGCGGCAAGGACAGCGGTCCCGCGCCCTATGAACTGCTGCTGGCCGCGCTGGCATCCTGCACTTCGCTGACCTTGCGCATGTACGCCGACCGCAAGGGCTGGGACCTGGGCAGCATCGCGGTGGACGCCCACTTCGGCCGCGACGACAGCGGCCTGGAAACCATCACCCGCAAGATCAGCTTCGGCAATGCCCTGAGCCAGGAACAACTGACCCGCCTGGCGGAAATCTGCGAAAAGACCCCGGTCACCAAGACCATCCGCCAGGGCACGGCGATTCAGACGTCGATCGCGTAACCGGCTGCGCGCCAGGCATCGATGCCGCCGGTCAGCGGACGCACCCGGGTGTAGCCGCGTCGCATCAGCTGGCGCGCCACCACGGCCGCCGAGGCCTCGTTGGGACAGGCGCAATAGACCACCACTTCCCCCTCCACCGGACCATCAAAGACGAAGGTCTGGATTTCCTGGTTGGAGATGGTCACCGCCCCCGGGATGCGGCCATCCTGCTGCGACAGCGGCGAGCGCACATCGATGATGGTGGGCGCATTGCCCTGTTCGAGCATGGTATTGAGTTCATCCACGGTAATGCGCGCCATCTCCAGCGACTTGCGGAAGCGCCGGCGCTGCCACCACTTGTTGGCCACGAACGCCGCCAGCGCCACGGCGATCATCAGCATGCCGTAATGCCCCAGCTGGGCCAGCACGTTCAGCAGGTCATCCACGGCCGAGCTGAACAGCGAACCCAGGAAAATCCCCAGCCCCGCCCATAAAGCGCTGCCCGCCGCGTCCCACAGGACGAAGCTGACGCGGCGCGTTCCCATGGTGCCGGAGAGCGCGCTGGCAATCGAGGCAAAACCGGGGATGAACTTGGCCAGCAGCAAGGAGCGCGCGCCCCAGCGCAGGTAGATCGATTCGGTCTGGCGCACACAGGAATCCGGCGAGAGCGAAATGCGGCACAGGCGCGACATGATCTTGCGCCCGTAGCGGCGGCCGGCGAGATACCAGACGTAATCAGCCATCAGCGCCGCACAGACCGCCAGGACGAGCAACAGCAGCGGCGAGTAGCGCCCGGTGGCCGACAAGGCACCGGTGATGATCAGTGTCGGATAGGCCGGCACCGGCGCGCCCAGCTGCTCCACCAGCACGTTGACGAAAACGAGGATCAGACCGTATTGCTCGATGAGGTGGTAGAGGGTTTCCATGGCCAGGCCGCCTTGATGTCTTGCCGCGTGAGAAGCGGCGACTGTCCCGCCGTGATGACGGATTGCAGGGTGCCATTATAGTTTTGCCGGGTCCGGCTTGCTCGGCGCGCAGCGAAGCAGGCTGATTGTTGATCGCAATTTGTGGAGGATTCCTGTCGAAATCTTGCGTCTAAAGAAACATTCATCTGACAACCCGTATGCTCCCACCCGCGATATTGCTACTCGCCGTGACCTCTGGCTCCTGCTCGGAAGTCGCGTGAGAACCACGTCTAGGAGCACAGATGAACGCAAAAGGAAGCAACGGAACGTCCATGCAGTTGGAGGCCATTCACGAGACTAAACCGGTGGGCGAGCGGGAGCCGAGAATCGTGCGTGTCTGTAGAGATTCCAACGATGCGATTCCGGTGGCGCAATACATCGTGACCGAAATGAAGAAAAATCCCTTTACGCCAGAGGGCAAAAAAATAACATCAGCCAATCTCTTTGATCCTGCGGCAGAGGTTGAACAATGGAATGCGCAGCCATGGCACGCCAAGTTGGGCGGTATGCCGGACTACTACAGTATCGCGACCGGACACAAACTGGCGGCGTACCAAATCTGGACCATGCAGGTCGCACCCGGGCAGCCGTGGGATCACAAACCGATAATCAAAGCCATGCTGTCGCAAAGAGGAGAATTTCGCGAGGGCTGGCAAAGATACGCTCAGTACGATTATTTTTATGATATCTGGTCAAACATTCATTACGGCTACGTGGGAGCAGCTGTCGGCTTCAGCAAAGACGAGCTTCTTGGGGGCGCGGGACTTGCACAAGCCCTTAGTGATGCGAGGCATGACTTGATAAAAAAAAACCGATGGCCAGTTATGCAGCGACATCCAGAAAATGGCGCATGGCCCAAAAGCGCGGACGATGTACAAGACCAAATTTCAATACAGCTGGGTATCGACCTTCATACTGCTGCCAAGCCAGATGTGCTGTCGGCCGAACTTCTCTTGAGCGAAATCACCTCGGTTGCGTTACCGTGGGGTTCGGGTGCTAGAGATCAAGCCAAGCGAGTGCATCAATGCGGTAACTGAACAATCTAACGGATTGCCGATGATTTTTCGTGCGACGAAACTGGCCGTTTGGGCCACTTTAATAGCTTTTTCCATATGGTATTTAGCGCGTCCATCGATCACGATTCACTATGCCGCTGATGCCAGCCAGCCCGTTTCTTATTTTTACAATGAAGAACACGACATCATCCGCGATAACCTCAACCCAGGCCAAAGTGTCCGCTTCTCCACGCCAATGTTCCCCGCTGCAGATTTTTGGGTCATTGTCAGCACGCCTTTTACCTACACACAGGGCGTAGAAATCACTCCGCCCTTCAGCCGGGTGGATGTCTATATCGATGCGCAAGCCCACTTTCGGGTCGAAAAACATCTCGACTTCCTGGCTCGATTCTGAGCCGCGCGCAGAAAGACGCCCCGAGGCCGGCAGCCGAACTGCCGCCATCCTCCACAGAAGACGGCGGGCTCGGGCCAAGCCAAGACCACTGGGAATACCCATGATTCTGCGTACAACGAAACTGGGCCTTGGGGCCTGTGTAATAGCGTTTGCCATATGGTATTTAGCGCGACCGACAATCGCTATTCACTATGCCGCTGATGCCGACAAACCCGTTTCCTATTTTTACGATGAAGAACACGCCATCATCCGTGACCATCTCAACCCAGGCCAGAGCGTTCTGTTCGCCACATCCATGTTTCCCGACGCCGACTCCCTGGTCATTATCAGCACGCCTTTCGTTAACACAGAAGGCGTAGAAATCACCCCACCTTTCAGCCGGGTGGATGTCTATATCGACGCGCAAGCCCATTTCCGGGTAGAAAAGCATTACGGTTTCCTGGACCGATTCTGAGCTGCATAGACAAAGATGCCCCGGCCTCTGGCTATCGCCAGAGACACGGGGCAAACGAGGAAGACCTCGGAGAAATCGATACTGCCGGACTGCCTCAGGCAGCGTGCTTGATGACGGCCTCGCTCTTGCCGCTGGCGGTACCACCCCCATCCTGTGCTGCCGGCCGGGTGCGCGCCAGGAACACCAGCACCGCCGCCAGCAGCGAGGCACCGGACAGGGCATACAGCCCGCCCTGGATGGAACCGGTCTTCTGCTCCAGGTAGCCGAAGGTGGCCGGCGCGAAGAAGCCGCCCAGGTTGCCCAGCGAATTGACCAGTGCCAGCACCGCTGCCGCAATGCGTGCATCCAGGTAGGCCTGCGGGATCGGCCAGAACAGCGAAGAAGCCGCCTTGAAGCCGATGCCGGCGAAGCACACCGCGACAAACCCGATCACCGGCCCGGACGAGGCCGACACCGCCATGCCCGTCGCCGAGATCACCAGCGCGGCAGCGACCCAGAACTGCTGCCGCTTGAAGCGCGCCGCCAGCACCGCGAACATGTACATGGCGGCAATGGCGATGATCCACGGAATGGTATTGAACAGGCCGACCTGGAAGTCATTGAAATGACCCATCTTCTTGATGATGGTCGGCAGCCAGAAGGTCGCGCCGTAGATGGTCAGCTGGATGGCGAAGTAGATCAGACAGAACAAGACGATCTGCGGGTCGCGCAACAAGGTCAGCGCGGAAACGTGCGCCGGCCGGTTGGCAGCGCGCAGCTCCTGTTCGGCGGCGATCACCGCGGTCAGTGCTTGGCGCTGTTCCGGCGAAAGCCACTTGGCATCGGCCGGGGTGGAGTCCAGCACATTCCAGACCACCACGCAGAACAGCATCGAGACGCCGCCTTCGATCAGGAACATCCATTGCCAGCCATGCAGGCCACCGCCCTCGATGAGCAACAGCGCGCCGGTAATCGGGCCGGAGAGGATGGAGGCGATCGCCGAGCCCGACAGGAAGACCGCCATGGCGCGCCCACGTTCGTGATTGGGCAACCACTGCGTGAAGTAATACACCACGCCGGGGAAGAAGCCCGCCTCGGTCACGCCCAGCAGGAAACGCATGAAATAGAAGCTGGTCTCGCTCTGCACGAAGGCCATGCAGGCCGCCACCAGGCCCCAGGTGAACATGATGCGGGTCAGCCAGGCGCGTGCGCCGTAACGTTGCAGCAGCATGTTGGACGGCACCTCGAAGATCGCGTAACCGACGAAGAACAGCCCGGCGCCCAGGCCGAAGGCAGCCGCGCCGATGCCCAGATCGGTAGAGAGGTGACTGCGCACGAAACCGATGTTGACGCGGTCGATGTAGTTGATGATGAACATGGCCACGAACAGCGGCAGGATGCGCCACTTGATCTTGCTCACCGCGCTGGTGAGGGCCAGGGTTGCTGCGCCGGATGAGGCGGATGGGGAAGGATTCACGGGTTGTCTCCTCTGTTGAGCCCGTACTACCGATGGATGAAAGAAAAGCTGAACGAAAATTCGGACCGGCGGCGCGTTCATCGCGCTCTTGTCACGGCCCCGCTAGCAGATGTGCAACCCTGTGCTCAACGCACCAGGCAGGGTTTCTTGGGATCGAATTTCCAGCCCGGGATCAGGTACTGCATGGCCACCGCATCGTCCCGCGCACCCAGTCCCATGTTGCGATAGGTCTGGTGGGCCGCTTCCACCTGCTCCATGTCCAGTTCCACGCCCAGGCCGGGCTTGGCCGGCACTTGCACCTTGCCGCCCACGATCTGCAGCGGTTCGCGGGTCAGGCGCTGGCCGTCCTGCCAGATCCAGTGGGTATCGATGGCGGTGATCTTGCCCGGCGCGGCTGCGGCCACATGGGTGAACATCGCCAGCGAGACGTCGAAGTGGTTGTTGGAATGTGAACCCCAGGTCAGGCCCCACTCATGGCACATCTGCGCCACCCGCACCGAACCCTGCATGGTCCAGAAATGCGGATCGGCCAGCGGGATATCCACCGACTGCAGCGAAATCGCATGGCCCATCTGACGCCAGTCGGTGGCCACCATGTTGGTGGCGGTCTGCAGGCCGGTGGCGCGGCGGAACTCGGCCATCACCTCACGTCCGGAATAGCCTTCCTCGGCGCCGCACGGATCTTCCGCATAGGCCAGCACGTCATGCTGGTCGCGGCACAGGCGGATGGCATCCTTGAGCAGCCAGCCGCCGTTGGGATCGAGGGTGATGCGGGCCTTGGGGAAGCGTTCGGCCAGCGCCGTGACGGCGGCGATCTCTTCCTCGCCACGCATGACACCGCCCTTGAGCTTGAAGTCGTTGAAGCCATACCGCGCATAGGCCGCTTCGGCCAGGCGGACCACCGACTCGGGCGTGAGCGCGGCTTCATGGCGCAGGCGCAGCCAGTCGTCGGCCTGCTCCGCTTCGGCGTGATACGGCAGGTCGGTCTGCCTGCGGTCACCCACGTAGAACAGGTAACCCAGCATTTCCACCTCATCACGCTGCTGCCCCTCGCCCAGCAGCGCCGCCACCGGCACCTCCAGGAACTTGCCCAGCAGGTCCAGCAGGGCCGCTTCCAGCGCGGTGACGGCGTGCACTGCAATACGCAGGTCGAAGGTCTGCAGGCCCCGACCGCCGACATCGCGGTCGGCGAAGGCCGTGCGTGCCCGGTTCAGGATGCCCTGGACATTGCCGATGGACTGCCCCACCACCAGCGAGCGCGCATCTTCCAGGGTCTGGCGGATGCCCTCCCCGCCCGGGACCTCGCCCACTCCGGTATGGCCGGCGCTGTCGGTGAGGATCACCAGGTTGCGCGTGAAATACGGACCGTGCGCGCCGGACAGGTTCAGCAGCATGCTGTCGTGGCCGGCCACCGGAATGACGCGCATGTCGGTGACGCGGGGCGCCCCCTTGGCCAGGGCAGCGGAAGACGAGGTGGCAGACGTCGAGGAGGCAGGAGTGGCAAGGGCAGTCATGGCAGCACTTTCTCTTTCAATGAAGAAAACCCGGCACCCGCCGGGAATGACCTGGCAGCGGATCCGGCGATAATTTGGTAGCGGTACCAAATCAAGATGAATGCATGGTAGCGGTACCAAATCAGCCTGTCAACAGGGGGATGTGAAGTGCCAGATCAACTTGCCTGGCAGCATCGAAACGGATGGGACGGTGAAGGTGGGAAAAACAGGAGGGGCAGGAGGGGCAGGAAGTGCGAAATCGCCGCGTCAGGCGCTTTCGCGCTGGATGATGGAAAAGCCGACATCGACAATGCGCTCGGCCACTTCGATGCCCGCCGCCCGGTCGATGATGAAGCGCGCCGCGCGCTGGCCGATGCCGGTGCCGTCGATGCGCACGGTGGTCAGGCGGGGTTGCAGGTCACGCGAGAATTCCAGGTCGCCGAAGCCGACCACCGCCAGTTGTCCGGGAATGGCGATGCCACGGCTCTGGGCCTCGATCATCACGCCCAGCGCCAGCAGGTCGGAACTGCAGAAGATGGCATCGGTGTCGGGCTGTTGCTGCAACAGATCGGCCAGACCCCGCCGTCCCTGCCCCAGGGTGGTCGGGGCGATGACGTGGTACATCGGCAGGGCTGCCGCCCCCTGCCCGTCGTTCATGCCCAGCGCCACCGCTTCCTGCGCGAAGGACTGCATGCGGCGCTGGCTGCGCTCGTCGCGCCCGCCCACCACCGCGACCTTCTTGCGACCGCGCTGGTGCAGGTAGCGCGCCACTTCGCGGCCGATGGCCTCGTGCGAAAAACCGACCAGCATGTCGATCGGCGTGGGCGTCAGGTCCCAGGTCTCGACCACCGGGATACCGCTGGCCAGCAAGCGCTTCCTGGCCTCGGCCGAGCGCATGATGCCGGTCAGCACCACGCCATCGGGACGGCGGCCGATGATGGCTTCCAGCAGCGCATCCTCACGCGAATTCTCGTAGCCGCTCTGGCCCAGCATGACCTGGTAGCCGGCTGCGGCCAGGGTTTCGGTCAGGGTATGGACGATTTCCTGGAACACCGGCCCGATCACGGTGGGCACCACCACCGCCACCAGCCGGCTCTTGTTGGAGGCCAGCCCGCCGGCCAGCAGGTTGGGGACGTAGCCGGTCTTTTCCACCGCCTCGCGCACTTTCTGCAAGACCTTGGGCGAAACCGCCGAGGGTGTGTTCAAGGCCCGCGACGCCGTGATCGGCGCCACCCCGGCCAGCTGCGCCACGTCGCGCAGCGTGATGCCACCGGCGCTCTTGCGCGGGCCGCGACGACGCGGTTCGGGACCATCGTCGTCGGTTCCGCGCGTGGCAAGGCTGAGGGGGGCGTCAGAGGAGGTGGTTCTGTTTTCGGACATGCGCGCATTCTAGCATCGGCCCTGGTAGCGTTACCAAGTCTGGCGGCTGTGCCATCAACCGTGTCGGCAACCTGCACCCGCTTGCCCGCCCGAAAAAAAGGTGGCGAACGCCCTACGCAATCCGCCACCAAGCCAGGAGAAACCGAACGCATCGCACCTCGGGCAGCGCAACGCCGACCTCAGGCGAACACCGACAAGCCGGCAGTGTTGGAGACCAGTTCCAGCGCCATCATGGCCCGTACCGAATTGCCACGTGCATCCAGACGCGGCGACCAGGCGCAGATGCTGCCGCGGCCCGGCAACACGGCCAGTACGCCGCCGCCCACGCCACTCTTGGCCGGCAGGCCGATGGCAAAGGCGGTCTTGCCGGAATGCTCGTAGGTGCCGGTGGTGAGCATGAGCGCGCAGATACGCTGCGTCTGCTGCGCCGTCAGCAACTGCCGCCCACCTTCGATGCCGTTGCCGCCATTGGCCAGGAACAGCGCGGCACGTGCCAGTTCCACGCAAGAAGCCTCGATGGCGCAACTGGCGCAATAGGCCGTGACCACGTCGTCCACTGCATTGACCATGTTGCCGTGGCTCTGCATCAGGTGGGCCGCTGCGAAGTGGCGCGAGGCGCAGCGCAGCTCGCTGTGAAAGACCTCCGAGTCGTAATTGAGATCGCCGCTGCCGGTCAGCTCCCGCAGCAGCGCCACCATCGCAGATTCCAGATGCGTATGCCGGCTCAGCAAGGCGTCCGTCACCACCAGCGCCCCCGGATTCAGAAACGGATTGCGCGGGATGCCGCGCTCCAGCTCCAGCTCGATCAGCGAATTGAACGGATTGGTGCTGGGACTCTGCCCGACCCGCTCCCACAGGCATTCGCCATGGCTGCGATAGGCCAGTGCCAGCAGGAACAGCTTGCTGATGCTCTGGATGGAAAAGCGCGTCGCACTGTGCCCTACCGCATGGACTGCGCCGTCGAGGGTGGCGACAGCCATGCCGAACTGATCCGGGTCGACCTGCGCCAGGGCCGGGATGTAGCTGGCCAGTTCCCCCTCCTGGCGACAAGCCTCGGAGAGATGCGCGGCACGCCTGAGGATCTCGGGCCAAGGCTGCGCGGCAAAATCACCGGCACGTGCCGACCGCGCACGGCCGGCAACATCGCCCATCACGGCCGACTGCCACTGCAGGGGATCAAGCTCCGGCGATTTCACGCAGACACACCCAGATAGCGCTGCACCAGTGCGATCCAGTAGGCGACACCGGCATCGATGATGTCATCGTTGAAATCGTAGAAAGGGCTATGCAATTCCCGCGAAGCGGCCTGCCCGCTACCGTCACCACTGGCGATCAGGCCGTTGCCGAGAAAGGCGTAGCAGCCCGGCTTGTGGTGCAGGTAGAACGCGAAGTCCTCGGAAGCAAAGGCCGGCTCGGTCTCGCCATCGACCTGCTCCGTGCCGACGGCCGCCATCATGGCCTGCATGGCCTCACTGGTTTCTTCGGGATGATTGACCAGCGCCGGGTACAGGCGCTCGAAGCTGAACGACACCCGCAGGTCGAACATCTTGCCGATGGACTTGGCGATGGATTCCATGCGGCGCTCGATGAGCTCAAGCGTATCGTCATCGAAGGCGCGTACCGTCCCGGCCAGGGTGGCCTGCTCGGGAATCACGTTGTCGGCGCTGCCCGTGTGGATCTGGGTGACCGAGAGCACCGCCGGGTGATTGGGGTTGACGTTGCGCGTGAGGATACTCTGCCAGGCCAGCGTGAGCTGCGCCGCCGCCACCACGGGATCGATGCCGCGATGGGGCTGGGCAGCGTGGGCACCACGTCCGTACAGGGTGGCGCTGAAGGTATTGCTGGAGGCCATCAGCGGGCCGGGGCGCACGCCGAAACTGCCCGCCGGCAATCCCGGCCAGTTATGCAGGCCAAAGATGGCGTCGGTGGGAAAACGCTTGAACAGGTCATCCTCGATCATCGACCGCGCACCTGCCCCGCCCTCCTCGGCCGGCTGGAACACGAGGTGCACGGTGCCATCGAAATCGACCGCGTGGCTCAATCTGGCCGCTGCGCCCAGCAGCATGGCGGTGTGGCCGTCATGGCCGCAGGCGTGCATCTTGCCGGCGCAGGTGGAGGCATGGGCAAAGGTGTTTTCCTCCTTCATCGGCAAGGCATCCATATCCGCACGCAGCGTGATGGCGCGCGACGAACTGCCCTTGCGCAACGTGCCCACCACGCCGTAGCCACCGATATTCTCCTCGACCTGGAGACCGTATCCGCGCAGCAGACGGGCCACGTAGCCGGCGGTGCGCTTTTCTTCGAAGCGCAGTTCGGGGTGGGCGTGCAGGTGACGCCGTATGGACACCAGATCCATTTCTTCGGGCCCTTCCATGCGCCCATGCTTGTTCATCTCCATGTGGAGTCCTCTACAGGTTGGTGGGTGGCAAACCTCATGCACGGCGCCATGGCGAGAGCCAGGAGGTCACGAGGTGGGGCCAAAAAACCAGGGGCCAGCGACCTCAGGCCAGCGCCTGCTTGCGCTGCATGCGTACCAGAGCGCCGATCAGGGCCAGGCTCAGCAGTGCGGCCACGGACAGGTACAGGCCGATGATGAGCTTGTCGCCGCTGACCTGGATCAGTGTGGTCACGATCATGGGCGTGAGCCCGCCGAAGATCATCACACCCAGGGCGTAGGAGGTGCCCACGCCGGTGGCACGATAGCGGGTCGGGAAGATATCGGACATGACCAGCGGCGCACAGGCGGCATACAGGCCCAGCGTGACGGAGATGGCGATCTGTACCATCAGCAGCATCGGCAGGGTCGGTGTGGCCACCAGCAATTTGAACAAGGGATAGGCCAGCACGCCCGCCAGTCCGGCACCCCAGGCCATGGGCTTGTAGGGGCCGATACGGTCGGCCAGCATGCCCACCAGCGGGCAGATCAGGAGCAGGGTCAGACCGGAAGCGATCTGGCCCAGATAGGTCGACGCTACCGGCATCTTCAGTTCACGCACTGCATAGGTGGTGAAGTAGTTGGAGACCTGGGTTGCCACCGTCCAGAAGATCATGATGGCGATGCCGATCAGGATGCGACCGAAGTTGGCCTTCACGCCCGCGAGGAAGGAATCGGCCGGGCCTTGCTCGATGCTGCGCTCGAACTCCGGCGTCTCCGGCAGTGCGCGGCGGATGTACCAGCCCACCGGACCGATCAGCAGCCCCACCAGGAAGGCCACGCGCCAGTAATCCTGCAGCATGCGCTCCTGGCCATAGACCACGGCGATGGTGAAGCCGACCACGCCGCCCAGCAGCACCCCGCCGCCCTGTGCCATCTGCTGGAAGGAGCTGAAGAGGGCGCGATTGCGACCGGACGCATTTTCCACCAGCATGGCCACGTTGCTGCCGATCTCGCCACCGGCCGAAAAACCCTGCAGCAGACGGCCGAATACCAGAATAGCGGTCGCGGCGATCCCGATCGAATCGTAGGACGGACAGAGCGCCGGAATGATGGTACCCAGCGCCATCAGCAGCAACGTGAAGCTCAGTGCCTTCTTGCGACCGACCTTGTCGGCATACTGCCCCAGTACCAGTGCGCCGATGGGCCGCACCACGAAGCCTGCGGCAAAGGTCATGAAGGTGAACATCAGCGCCGCATACTCGTCGCCACTGGGAAAGAAGGTCTTGGAAATGGCCACGGCGAAGATGCCGAAGATGATGAAATCGTAGATCTCGAGAACGTTACCGATGGTGGCCGCGATCACCGCGCGGCGTTGCGTTTTCGCGTCCAACCCGTTGGCTTGGCTGTGCATAAGGTCTCCACTTGTTATGTTTGGTGGCCGAAGTGTAGGTCTTATGCCCTATACTGAAAACTTCCGTTTAAATATAAGAACCATACTCTCAAGGTATAGATCCGCCATGATCGAATTTCGTCATCTGCGCTATTTTCTCGGCGTGGTCGAACACGGCAGCGTGGCCGAAGCAGCGCGCCGACTGCATATCGCGCAACCGGCCCTGAGCCGGCAGATCAAGGATCTGGAAGAGGAAATGGGGGCGCTCCTGTTCGACCGCAGCGTCCGTGGCGCAACCCTGACCGCCGCCGGACAGCAACTGGCCATCGATGCCCGCCGCATGCTGGGGGAGCTGCAAGAAACGCGTCAGCGCGTCGCGCGCGTGGCCGAGGGCGTGGAAGGCAATCTGCGCATGGGCATCACGCCCAATTTCGGCTGGCATCCCCGCATACTGGGTTCGCTGCGCAGCTTTCACCAGGCCGAGCCACGGATTGCCATGTCACTGGAACCGGGCCTGTCGGCCCGGCAACTGGAACGGATCAGGGAAGGCGAACTGGATGCCGGTTTCCTGGCCTGGCGCTATCCGCCCAACGACCAGTTCCTGGCGGGTGAATTCAACGAGATCGAAGTCTTCGAGTGTCGGCTCAAACTGGCGCTACCCCGCGACAGCCGGCTGGCCCGCCAGGTACCAGTCCATCTGTCGGCACTGCGCGAGGAGCCGGCGATCTGGTTCCCGACCGAGGTGGCGCCGGGTTACGACCAGTTCCTTGACTACCAGTGCCAGACGGCCGGACTGGTGCCGCGCAAGGCGCAACTGGCCAGCGACGTACTGAGCATTCTCGGCCTGGTGGCCGCTGGCGTGGGCTATGCCATCGTCTCTGACGTGAGTGCCTATACCTGCCCGGAAGGGGTGGTGCTGGTCGACCATCCGGAACTGACCATGCGCCACCCCGTCTCCTTCGTCTATCGCGCCGATAACGGCAACCCCACGCTGGGCCGCTATATCGCCCATCTGGAAGGAGCCCAGCCGCTGCCCATGACGGACACCACCGGCTAACGCGGCTGGGGCACGAGCAGGCGCGGCTGCGGCGGCGCGCCGACAGCCACCACCGGCGACGACGCCAACGCGTGCCGGGAGGCAGACGACGCTTCTCCGGCGTGCGTCCCGATCGCGAAAATACTGACTACCTGCGTCAGCTCGCCCGCCTGCGCACGCATCGAAGCAGCAGCGGCGGCGGCCTGTTCGGCCAAGGCAGCATTCTGCTGGGTCAGGTCGTCCAGCTGGGCCACGGCATCGTTGACCTGCTGGATGCCCTCGCTCTGCTGGGCAGTGGCCACGCTGATGTCAGCGACGATGGCATGGACGTGCTCAACGCTTTGCACCACGCGTTGCATGGTGGCGCCGGCCACTTCCACCAACGCGCTGCCGGCCACCACCTTCTGCACCGAATCATCGATGAGCGACTTGATCTCCCTGGCGGCCGCCGCCGAACGCTGTGCCAGGGAGCGCACCTCCGACGCCACCACCGCGAAACCACGCCCCTGCTCCCCGGCGCGAGCGGCTTCCACGGCCGCATTCAGTGCCAGGATATTGGTCTGGAAGGCGATGCCGTCGATCACGCCGATGATGTCCACGATCTTGTCGGAAGAGGCGTGGATCTTTTGCATGGTACCGACCACCTTACCCACCGCCGACGCGCCCTCGCTCGCCACCGATGATGCCGAGGCCGCCATCTGGCTGGCCTGGCGAGCGTTGTCCGCATTGGTCCCCACGGTAGCGATGAGTTCTTCCATGGCCGATGCGGTCTCTTCCAGCGCCCCTGCCTGCTGCTCGGTACGCGAGGAGAGGTCGAGATTGCCCTCCGCCATTTCAGCGGAGGCCAGCGTGATGGAATCGGTGCCGTGCCGCACCCGGCTGACGATATCGCGCAGGCGCTGGCTCATGTCCTGCAGGGCCGTCATCAGTTGCCCGATCTCGTCGCGCGAGGCCGGGCTGACGGTGGCCGTCAGATCACCCCGAGCCACCCGCTCCGACAATCCCACTGCCTGCCGCAGCGGACGCACGATGCTGCGCGTGAGCAGCCAGGCACAGGCCACGCCGAAGAACAAGGCTGCCGCCTCCAGCACCATCAGCAGGATGCGGCTGTCACGCGAGAGCCGCTCGATGTTCTGTGAAGCTGCATCGATCTCGGCCTGCTGCGCCTGCTGCAGCGTCCGTACGGCCGCCAGATACTGCTTGGCCAGCGGCATGAATTCCTGGATCAGGGTACTGCTGGCCAGCTCCTGTTCACCGGTGGATCTGAGATCCATGATCTTGAGGAAGATCTCCTTGTAGCGGCGCTGGTATTGGCCTATTTCCGCCAGCAGGGCCTGCTCTTTCCCGGCCACCAGCAGCGGCGTCAACTGCGCCTGCAGGTCCGCGATTTCCTTGTTGGCGGCGATTTCCTCGTTGAGAAAGTAACTGCCCAGCGTCGAATCGACACTGCGCGACATCGCCACCGAACGCATCACGCCAGCGCGCAGGCTGCCGACCCAGGCAGAGATGAGGCGCTCCTTCAAGGCCGAATGATGGACCATCTCATGGGTGACATCGGAGACGATCTGCAGGCGCCAGATACCCAGCGCCATGACGAGGATGGACAAGGCCAGCACGATGGCGAAACCGACCGCCAGGCGGGTCCCGATACGGATACCATAGAGAAATTTCATTGCCGTTCCTTGCGAGAGCGGATGCAGATGCGGATGTGGATACGAATGGGGATGTGAAGCACGGCCGACGACTGTTCCATCCGGAGAATGCGGCGCGCGAGGACCGCGCGCCGCCGAATGATGGGTCTTACTGATAGGTGGTGGCGATCTTCTCGGGCAGCGGCACGTTGAGCCACTTCTTGACCAGACCATTGAGTTCACCACTCTTCTTGGAGGCGGTCAGCACGTCGTTGATCTTTGCCACCAGCGCAGTCTCGCCCTTGTTGACGCCGACGAAACAGGTCGACACATTGATGACGTACTTCAGCACCGGCTTGTTGGAGGGCGTCTTCTCGGCCAGCGAATAGGCGACGAAGTCACCCGTGCCGACGATCTGTACCTGCCCGGCGACATAGGCCGACACCAGTCCGTTGTTGTCTTCGTAGCGCTTGAGGACGGTGGTCTTGGGTACCGTATCGGTGAGCATCAGATCTTCGAAGGTGCTGCGGGTGACGCCCACAGTCTTGCCCGCCAGATCGGCCGGGCCGCTGATCTTCAGCGCAGCGATACCAAAGACGCTGTTGTTGTACGGCGCGTAACCCTGCGAGAAATCCATCACCTTCTCGCGCTCGGCATTCTTGCCGAGGGTGGAGATGATCATGTCGATCTTGTGGCTCTGCAGGAAGGCCACCCGGCTGGAGGTGGGGACCGGGATCAGCTCGGCCTTCACGCCCATGCCCTTGGCCACCAGCCGTGCCACATCGATATCCAGCCCTTGCAACTGCAGGTCGCCATTGACCGCGCCGTAGGGTGCGAAGTCCTGCGGCACGCCGATCCTGACGACGCCGGCCTTCTGGACCGAGGCCAGCGTATCGGCCATGGCCGTGCCACCCGCAGCAGCAAACAAGGTGATGGATGCGGCAATGGCGAGCTTGATGACGTGCATGGTGTTCCCCCTGAGATGATTTCCGGACGCGCCGGACGGTCTGATGTAAGGCCATCCAGCGATGGCTGGCGCCAGTGTAATCAGCCCATATCAGGCTTGGAAATTACCGAGTTGCGATAGGGCATATACCCTGAAGGTATATGACCAGCCAGGCAGGACGCGGCTCCCGCCGGGCGAGAGGAAATCATTTAAACAATATACAAAATGATCGCCCGGCGGGAACACCATGCCTGTACCGCCAAACATTATTGAGTTGTGATCAACAATGATTTGCCGACGGAGCACTTCAAGCAACAAAGAATTTGTCCGATACTCGATCGCACTGATGCCACCGCCCAGGCAGTTCCCGTCTGGCGGCCCTCATCGTCAACGCAAAGGACAAGACATGCACAACGCCCCCACCCCTTCCACCCTCCCCGCCCTGGGCCTGGGCACCTTCCGCCTCAAGGACCAGCAGGTCATCGACTCGGTACGCACCGGCCTGGAGCTGGGCTATCGCCATATCGATACCGCGCAGATCTACGGCAACGAAGCCGAAGTCGGCCAGGCGCTGGCCGAGAGCGGCGTGGCCCGTGATGCGCTGTTCGTCACCACCAAGATCTGGACCGAAAACCTGTCGCGCGACAAGCTCATCCCCAGCCTCAAGGAAAGTCTGCAGAAGCTGCGCCTGGAACAGGTCGACCTGACGCTGATCCACTGGCCCTCGCCGCAGGACGCGCTGCCGGTGGCCGACTACCTGCAGACGCTGGCCGAAGCCAAGGCACAAGGCCTGACGCGCCTGATCGGCATCTCCAACTTCACCATCGCCCACATGGAGCAAGCCATTGCCGCCGTCGGTGCCGACCAGATCGCCACCAACCAGGTCGAGATCCATCCCTTCCTGCAGAACCGCAAGCTGATCGAGTCCGCCCGCACCCAGGGCATCCACCTGACCGCCTACATGCCCCTGGCCTATGGCAAGGTGATGCAGGATGCGGCACTGCTGGAGATCGCCGCCAGGCACGGTGTGTCGGCCGCGCAGGTGGCGCTGGCCTGGTCGCTGCAACAGGGCTTCGCGGTGATCCCCTCGTCCACCCGGCGCGAGAACCTGGCCAGCAACCTGGCCGCGGGCAAGATCAGCTTGTCAGACGCCGAGATGAGTGCCATCGCAGCACTGGATCGCGGCGAGCGCCTGGCCAATCCGGACTTTGCACCACACTGGGACTGAGCGCGGCAAGGCCGTCGGCAGGAGAAAGTCAGGGCGCAGATCGCTTATCATGACGCTCTCCTGCCCACCCCAACCGCCCTCCCTGGAACAGCCATGCCGCGTGTCTCCCTTGAACAAGCCGAACTGAATCGCGATCGCATCGAACAGGTATCGGCCCAGCTATTTCGCGAACTGGGCATCGACCGGGTCAGCGTGGTCGATCTGATGAAGGCGGCCGGACTCACGCACGGCGGTTTCTACGGCCACTTCAAATCCAAGGACGAACTCGCCGCCGTCGCCTGCACCCGCGCCTTCGATCTGTCGCGCGAAAAATGGGAGGCCAGCGTCGCGCAAAGCAGATCGCCGGCCGCTGCCCTGGGTGCCGTCATCAACCGCTACCTCAGTCCGGAAAACCGCAACGCGCCGGGCACGGCCTGCCCGGCGGCCATGCTGGCCAGTGATGTCGCCCACGAAGATGAGGATAAGCCGGTACGGGAGGCCTATCGCGCCGGTCTCGATGACTTGCTCGACAGCCTGGGCGCACTCCAGGAACAGGGGGGGCCCAAGACCCGACGGAGGCATGCCATCACCCAGCTCTCCACCATGGTGGGCGCATTGCTGCTGGCCCGGGCCAGCGGGACGACGGCACTCTCCGATGAAATCCTCGACGCGGCCCGAAAAGAACTGCTCGCCGACCTGAAAGAAAGCCGCTCCTAGCCCTCCCTGCCTGAAGTCCCATCGCTGCCGTATCGTCTGCAGGCCTGCATGTCGTATGCATGTCGAGCAGGCTTGTTCCGATTTATATATTATGGTCAACATTTATTTATCGGATGAACGAACATGAAGATACTGGTTCTCGGCGCTGGCGCCATGGGCGGATATTACGGTGCGCGTCTGATTGAAGCGGGCCAGGACGTCAGTTTCCTGGTGCGTGAGCGGCGTGCCCGGCAATTGCAACAGGAGGGACTGGTCATCGACAGCGCGCTGGGCAACTTCGCCGGCCCGGTCAAGACGCTGGCCTCCGGTACCGCCATCGCGGCGGAGTTCGACCTCATTCTGCTGGCCTGCAAAAGCTACGACCTGGACGGTGCCATCGAGACCTTGAAGCCACTGACGGGGCAGAACACGGTCATCCTGCCCATTCTCAATGGCCTGTCCACCTACGACAGCCTGGACGCCACGTTCGGTCGGGATCGCATCCTCGGCGGGGTGTCCTATATCGCGACCACGCTGGACAAGAACGGCCATATCCAGCACCAGGGCAGCAACGACAGCCTGAGCGTTGGGGCCCGCGCCAACAGCAGCGAGAACATCGCCAGGGCGTTCCACGCCGCCATCGCACGCACGCCAGGTCTGCGACAGTTCTCCGACAACATCGATCAGGCGCTGTGGAACAAGTGGGCCATGATCGCGGCCGGCGCCGCCGTGACCTGCCTGATGCGCGGCAACATCGGCCAGATCCTGGCGACGGCCGGGGGCGAGTCGCTGGTGCGCCAGGCCATCGCGGAGACCACCTCGGTGGCCGCCGGCAGCGGCTATCCCCTGCCGCAGGTAGCGCTGGACCAGATGCACAAGCTGCTGCTGTCACCCAGTTCCACCTGGGAAGCCTCGATGGCGCGCGACATCGCCGCCGGCATGGCGCGGCTGGAAGCCGACGCCATCATTGGCGACATGCTGACCCGGGCCCGGCAGCTCGGCATCGAGCTGCCCTTGCTACGGGCGGCCTACTGCCACCTGCAGGTCTATGAACAGCGGCAAGCCGCCAACTGAGCTGCAGTCCGCTAGGGACTGCTACGGGAGGGGGAAGATTGCGGCGCCTGGGAGGACGGCCGGTCCTGCAACTGCAGATTCAGGCGCTGCAGGGCACTGCCCACCGGAATGAAGAAATTCATCCCGGCCAGCCCCTTGGCCCCCAGCCCGGCCACGGTGATGCCGATCACCTGCCCTGACTTGTCCAGCAACGGACCGCCGCTGCTGCCGGGCAGGATGGCTACGTCGCTCTGCAGGAAGTCCAGATCGCGCACCGTGCGCACGCCACTGAGGATGCCGCGCGTCAATGTGGTATTGAAGGCATCGCCCAGCGGCGAGCCCAGGGCATAGACATCCTCGCCGATACCCGGCTCGCTCATGCGCAGCGGCAGCGGGCGCACGCCGGGTGGTGCGGTCTTGAGCAGGGCCACATCCCGCGCCACGTCGGAGCGCACCACCTCGGCCATCAGTTCGCGCCCGGAGGGCAGGCGCACGCGCACCACCCGCGCATCGCCGATGACATGATGATTGGTCAGCAGCCAGCCGGAACCGCCGATATAGAAGCCGGTACCCGAGCTGCGCTCGCTGAAGACCGTGACCACCGCCGTGCGCAATTCGCCGATGACCTTGGACATCTCGCTGCCCGGGCGATCGGGCGCGCGGTTGTCGATCTCCACTACCGCGCCCGGCGGCTGGCGCTCGGTCCTGGGGGGTGGCAATGCAGCGGCAGCGCGCTCGTAGGGCGTCTGCACCGCCAGGGCGAATGCAGGATCGGCCAGCAGATTGCGTACGGCCACGGCGAAGGCCTCCACCGGAACCTGGGGCGATGCGCCCTCGAAGCCCGTGCTGCCCGAGCGGAACACCCCTTCGCTGCTGCCGCGATAGATCACCTTACGCTGCTCCGGCGCGAACAGTTGCCAGTCGAGCCTGATGTAGGCCTCGCCGGTCCAGGCATTACCGCCCTTCATGCAGAGATTGGTCTGCAACTGGGTGACCACCACGCCGACCTGCAGATTGGCTTGGCCGCTCCGGTTGGGATCGGCTTGTGCGATGTCTTCCGGCCGCTCGGGAAACAGGATTTCCGGCCGCGCCGCCGGCACCGGGTAACCCTGGGCCTGCAGCTCCTGGCGAAAGCGTGCGGACAGGGCACTGGTCGGCAGCAGCACATCGGCGCTTTTCGGGTTCCAGACGATGTCGTTCTTGCGCGAGCAGAACAGCCCCTGCTGCAGCTCGCCGATGACCTGCGGGCCCTGCTCGAAATGGCGCAGCGCGCGGGCCAGGAAGGCCGGCCGGGCCTGGGCCTCGGCCGGCATGCGCAGCGGTGTCTTGTCCGCTATCGATGGCAGGGTCGCCGGACCGGCGTGGGCCGGCAGGTTCAGGCCGAGCATGACCGCCAGCGCGGTCAACATCCTTGGCAGGGTGAGGTTGCGGTTCTTGTTCATCATCGGGCAGGTGATTGGACCGACGCAAGCGTTGCCGGAGATCGGCACGCCCGGTCAGGCCGGCGCTGCGGGCGTGCGGCATTCTCGCACGCCATATGCCCTTGCACGATTGCCACAAATACCTAACAAGCAAGAAAAGTCATCCTTCCAGAAGAAGGATGACTTTTCGCACAAACCCGGAGGGAGAATCAGGCCGGAACCGGCGTCGGCTGCCCCTGCTTGCCCTTGATGCGCAGTACCAGCACCGCGCCAATCAGACAGGCCACACCCATCATGATGGACGACAGGGTGTAGTTGCCCAGCGTGGCACGCATGTAGCCGGCGACCGTGGTGGCGGTGGCGGCACCCAGCTGGTGGCCGGCGACGATCCAGCCGAAGACGATGGGTGCAGCCAGGCGACCGAAGACGTCATTGGCCAGGCGCACGGTGGGCGGCACGGTGGCGATCCAGTCCAGGCCATAGAAGATGGCGAAGATGGTCAGGCCGTAATACTGCAGGCCGAAGGCATAGGGCAGGAAGATCAGCGCCAGGCCACGCAGCCCGTAGTACCAGAACAGCAGCACGCGCGGATTGTAGCGGTCCGACAGCCAGCCCGAGAGCGTGGTGCCGACCAGGTCCAGCATGCCCATGGCGGCCAGGATGGAGGCGCCGCTGACTTCGTTGATGCCGTAGTCATTGCACATGGCGATGAACTGCGTACCGATATAGCCATTGGTGGACAGGCCGCAGACGAAGAAGCTCATGAACAGCAGCCAGAAGTCCGGCATGCGTACCGAGGTGCGCAGGGCGTCCAGGGCGATGGCCAGCGGGTTGCGACGGGACAGGCCCTGGTCCTTGACCTCCTCAACCTGGCCAAGCATTTTCTGGCCGATGGCGGCCGGGCTTTCCGGCAGCAACAACCACACCAGCGGGATGGCCAGCAGCGCCACCGCCGACACCAGGAAGGCCACCGAACGCCAGCCATAGCTGCCGACCATCGATGCCATCAGCGGCAGGAACACCATCTGTCCGGTCGCCGCACTGGCGGTCAGCAGGCCCATGGCCAGCCCGCGCCGGGTCTCGAACCAGCGGCTGACGATGGTGGCACCCAGGGTATTGGCGGCCACGCCGGTACCGGCGCCCACCAGCAGGCCCCAGGACAGCAGCATGTGCCAGGGCATGTGCATCAGGGTCGACAGTGCCGTGCCGGTGGCCAGCAGCACCAGGGCTGCCAGCACCACCCGGCGGATGCCGAAGCGCTGCATGGCGGCAGCCGAGAACGGACCGATCAGGCCGTAGAGTGCGATGTTGACCGAGATCACCACCGAGATGGTGGAGCGGTTCCAGCCGAACTCCTGCTCCAGCGGCAGGATCATCACCGAAGGCGTGGCGCGGATACCGGCCGAGCACAGCAGGACCAGGAAGATCACGCCCACCACCACCCAGGCGTAGTGAAAGCGTGGCGTGACGGCGTTGGCGAGTGATTGTGTGAGCTTGTTCATTGCGGTCCTGTGGAGAAAGAGTCGCGTAGGTGATTGGAGTTGTGGTGTTGGATGAAGCAAAAGCAAAAACGAAGACGGACGCGATCAGGCCTCTTGCAGGCGTGCATAGGCGTCTTCGATGATGTCGTTGAACTCGCGTGCCAGCTTGGGGCCGAGGCGGCGGTCGATCTCGTCCTGGGCGCGGCGCCAGCGGGGGCGCGCTTCTTCCAGCTTGGCCTGGCCGGCGCGGCTCAGTTGCAGTGCGAAGGAACGCTTGTCCAGCAAGGCTTCCTCCGGCAGGTCCACGGTCTCGACCCAGCCGGCCGCCATCAGCGGCTTGAGGGCGCGACTAAGGGTGCTGCGGTCCATGCCCATGTCCTGCGCCAGGGTGATATTGGCGATCGGGCCCTTGCGGCCGATGCGGCTGATCAGCGAATACTGGGTGATGCTCAGGTCGCTGTCCTGCAGGTGGTGGTCATAGATGATGGTGATCCTGCGCGTGAGGCGGCGCAGGGGCGCGCAGGTACAAATATCCTTGCTCATGGGCATCCCGGTCGTCAGTAGACACAAACCCGACAACCGGGATGGCCGGCCGTCTGATCGCTACAACTATGCATATGCATCGATGTATGCGCATCATATGGACGGCACGGCGCTAAGTCAAGCGCCCTAGAATGCCTGGCGGTATTCGATCAGGAAAGCTTCCAGCGTCTGCGGCGCCTGGCCGGTCACTTGTTCGATGACATGATTGGTGCCGGCGAAGATGCCGTTCTGGTAATCGACCGCCACCTCGCAGAAGTGCTGGATCGTAAACTCACCCAAGGGGTAGCCCTGCAGATGCCGGCGATATTCTTCCAGGCTCTGCGGCACGTAACGCACCGGACGGTCCAGCACCTTGCCGACCTCGGCGGCGATGGCATGCTGATCCAGTTCCACCGGCCCCTGCAGCGTGTAGGTCTGGCCGGCGTGGGCGGCCGGATCAACCAGTAGGGCGGCAATGAAGCGCGCCTGATCGAAGGCGGTGATCGGGGCATGACGGCCCTGGCCATAGGGCAGGCGGATTTCGCCATGGCGCTGGATGGTATCGCGCACCCACGGGAAGACCAGCCATTCCGAGAAGAAGGTCGGCCGCAGATGCACCACCGGCACACCGGACCAGTCCAGCACCCGCTCGGCGATCCAGTGGTCGCGCGCGGCATGGCTGACCGCATCCTCGCGGGCGGAAATCTGCGACATGTTGACCACCAGCTCCAGGCCGGCACGACGGGCAGCGTCGGCAAAGTAGGCGGTCACCTGGATGAAACCCGGACTCACCGGATAACACAGATAGGCCGCATCCACGCCGGTGGTAGCGGCGATGACATCGTCGTGGTTCAGCAGGTCGCCCACCACCACTTCGGCGCCGGCTTCGCGCAGGGCCTGACTGCGGGCATCTTCACGGCGCACCATGGCGCGCACGGCATGGCCAGCGGCCAGCAGTTGCTGCACCAGGTACTTGCCGGTCTTGCCGGCGGCGGCGGTGATGAGGTATTTGCGGGTCTTCATTTTCATTCTCTTGGGAATATCGGGAACAGGCAGTGACTACGGATTGGATGACGGAGCCGGCTGCACCGGCCCGTTGCAGCCCATTTCATTTCAGGTTGAGGTCCTTGCGGAGGGCCGCATCCACCGGGCCGGCCGGCATGAAGCGGCGCAGCTTGCTCAGCAGCGAGGCCTGCCCCTTGGGCGTGCGGCGCATGCGCCACTTCGGGTCGAGGGCGGCCGCCACGATGGTCTGGGCCACCGTCTCGGGCAGGGGCGCATGGTTGACGTGGTGCGCTACCGCCACCCCTGCGGCCTGCCGCTGGGCGTCGTAGGCGGGAATGCGGTGATGGACCTTGGGGGCGTTCAGATCCAGGCTGGTGCGGGTATAGGCCGGTTCGATCAGCAGCACGCGCACGCCGAACTGGCGGGTCTCATGGTCCATGCTTTCCGACAGTCCTTCCACGGCGTGCTTGGAGGCGGCATACAAGCCCATGTAGGGCGCCGGCAGGAAGCCCAGCACCGAACTCAGGTTGACGATGCGCCCGGCACCCTGCTTGCGCATCTGCGGCAACACCGCCTGGCTGGTGCGCAGCAGACCCAGCACGTTGACCTCGAACAGGGCCTGGGCCTCGGCCGCCGAGGTCTCTTCCACCGCCCCCACCAGCGACATGCCGGCGTTGTTGACCAGGATGTCGATGGCCTGCTCGCGCTGCACCACCTGCTGCATGGCGGCCTCGATGGAGGCGGCATCGCGCACGTCCATCTCCAGCAGGGTCACGCCGGTGATGCCGGCGGCACCCTCCAGCTTGCGTACGGTGCCGTACACCTTGTGGCCGCGTTCGGCAAAGCGTTGCGCCGTGGCGCGGCCAATACCGGACGACACGCCGGTCACTACCACTACCTTGATGGGGGACATGTTGCTACTCCTCGTATGGGTTGATTCGGGTCAATGGAAAAGACTCTCTTCGTACCGGGTGGTGATCTGCTGCACCACCCGCCGCGCGCCGCGCCCGTTTCCCATGAAAGAAATCGAAACAATTTAGCGTTCGGTAAACATCCAAAAATAGATTATATTAGAACTCTAAATCGCGCAAGCAGATTTGAAAAGGAGTTCAAGCCATGAAGAAATCCAAGCAGGAAACACTGGATACACGCAAGCGCATCCTGTCCACAGCCACCCGCATGTTCCTAGCCGACGGCCTGGCCGAGACCGGCATCGCCAGCATCATGAGCGCGGCCGGCCTGACCCAGGGCGGCTTCTACCGGCACTTCCGGTCCAAGGAGCAGCTCATCGCCGAAGCCAACCTGGCCGCCAATGACCGCATGTTCGATTTTTTCAGCCAGGCACTGGCCGGCCTGCCGCCACGCCAGGCGCTGGCCACCGCCGTGGACATGTACCTGAGCCAGCTCGACGGAGCGGAGTGCGGCGGCATGTGTCCCCTGCCCAACCTGGGCAGCGAACTGCGCCGCGCCGATCGCCTGGTGCGGGGCGCCGCCATGGCCGGCTACCAGCGGCTGGTGCAGTTCTTCCAGGTGCTGGCGACCCGGGCCGGTGCGCCCGATCCCGCCCGCCTGGCCGAAGCCGTGGTCACCACCATGGTGGGGGCGGTCATGCTGGCGCGGGTGGCGATCAACGACGACAGCCAGCAGGCCATCCTCGCCAATTGCCGCAAGACCCTGCACGCCATGCTGCCGCCGGTCGCGGTGGCGGACTGAGCTTTCCGGGCAGCAGCATTGTGGTATCCGGACCCCGCCCGGAAGAAAAACCTTGAACAATTTAGAGTTCGTTGATAATCTATATTTAGTGGTTAGATGTACTCTAATGTTCGCTGGCCAGCGCCAGTACCGCACTATCCCTTTCTTCCGAGGCCCTCATGAAAACCCTGCTCCCCCGTTTGCCGCGGCGCACCCTCCTCAGCGCCACGCTGCTGCTCTCCCTGGCCGCCTGCGGCCATCCGCCCCCACCTGCCGAGAGCGTCGCCAAGGTGGCCTGGACCACCGTGCAGCCGGCCACCACCGAGCGGGTCAGCTTTACCGGCGTGGTGCATGCGCGCACCGAGAGCAAACTGGGATTCCGGGTGGCCGGCAAGATCGTGGAACGCCTGGTGGACCCGGGCCAGACCGTGCGCCGTGGCCAGGCCCTGATGCGCATCGATGCCGAGGACTATGACCTGGCCCTGGCCGCCGCCCGTGCCGCCGTGGAAGCCGCCCAGGCGCGCCAGGTGCAGGCGGTGGCCGAGGAAGCGCGGCTGCGCAAGCTGCTGGAACATGGCGCCGTCTCCAACCAGGCCTACGAACTGGCCAAGGCAGCCGCCGACGCCGCCGTGGCCCAGACCCGCGCCGAAGCCGCCAAGGCCCGCGAGACCGAACATCAACGTGACTATGCCGTCCTGAAAGCCGACATGGATGGCGTGGTACTGGCCGTGCCCAGCGATGTCGGCCAGGTGGTCGCCGCTGGCCAGAACGTGGTGACCCTGGCCCGCGATGGCGCCCGCGAAGCCCTGGTCTATCTGCCCGAGCAGGAACTGGGTATGGCCAGGCGCAGTGCCACCGCCTCGCTGTTCAGCGATCCGGACAAGCAGGCCCCGGCCACCCTGCGCGAACTGGCTGCCGTGGCCGATCCGCAGACCCGTACCTACCTGGCGCGCTACGCCCTGGGTGGCAGTGCCGCCCACGCCGCCCTGGGCGCCACCGTCACCATCCATGTCGCCACCCCGGCCGCCACCGGCGTCACCCTGCCCATCAGCGCGCTGGTCGATCAGGGCAAGGGCAGCGGTGTGTGGGTCATCGATGCCAGGACCAATACCGTCAGCCTGCAAGCGGTGAAGGTAGAGCAACTGGGGGCCGAGCAGGTCCGCATCTCCGACGGCCTGGTCACCGGCCAGCGGGTGGTGGCCATGGGCGGACACCTGCTCAAGGCCGGGCAGAAGGTAGCCCTGCTGGCAGAAACCCGCATGGGGAGCGGAACATGAGCGGCTTCAATCTCTCCGCCTTCGGCGTGCGCCAGCGCGCCATCACGCTGTTTTTGATCATCGCCGTCAGCGTGGCCGGCATCTTCGCCTTCTTCAGCCTGGGCCGTGCCGAAGACCCCAGCTTCGTGGTGAAGGTCATGACCATCGCCGCCTCCTGGCCCGGCGCCACCGCCCAGGAAATGCAGCAACAGGTGGGCGACCGCCTGGAAAAGCGCCTGCAGGAACTGGAAGCCTATGACCGCGTGGAAACCGCCGCCCGCCCCGGGCTGGTGACCATGAAGCTCTACCTCAAGGACGACACCGACGCCAAGACCGTGGAGGAACAGTTCTACCAGGTGCGCAAGAAGCTGGGCGACGAAGCCGCCAACCTGCCGCATGGGGTCTACGGTCCCTTCATCAACGACGAATACTCGGACGTCTATTTCTCGCTCTTCTCGCTGGAAGCCAAAAAGCTGCCGCATCGCCAGCTGGTCCTGCAGGCCGAGGACCTGCGCCAGCGCCTGCTGCATGTGCCGGGCGTGCAGAAGGTCAATATCCTGGGCGAGCAGCAGCAACGCATCTTCGTCGATATCTCCTACCAGCGCCTGGCCACGCTGGGCATCAAGGCCCAGGCCATCATCGATGCGCTGGGCAAGCAGAACAACGTGACCTCGGCCGGCTTCGTCGAGACCACCGGCCCGCGCGTGCAGCTGCGCCTGGATGGCGCCATCGACAGCGTCGAGGCGGTCAAGGCCATCCCCATCGTGGGTGCCGATCGGACCGTCAAGCTGGGCGACATCGCCGAGGTGCGCCGCGGCTATGAAGACCCGGCCAGCTTCGTCATCCGCACCCAGGGCGAGTCCGCGCTGGTGCTGGGGGTGATCATGAAAAAAGGCTACAACGGCCTGCAACTGGGCGAAGACCTCGGCAGCTTCCAGCACAAGATGCAGGATGAACTGCCCACCGGCGTCGCCCTGGAACAGATCGCCGACCAGTCCAAGGCCATCAAGGCCGCCATCAATGAATTCATGGTCAAGTTCTTCATGGCCCTGGCGGTGGTGATCGCGGTCAGCCTGGCGACCCTGGGCTGGCGCGTCGGCGTGGTGGTCGCGGCCGCGGTGCCGCTGACGCTGGGCGCGGTGTTCGTCATCATGCTCATGACCGGGCGGGTGTTCGACCGCATCACGCTGGGCGCGCTGATCCTTTCGCTGGGCCTGCTGGTGGACGACGCCATCATTGCCATCGAGATGATCGTGGTGAAGATGGAAGAAGGCCTGGACCGCGTGGCGGCGGCCACCTATGCCTGGACCGCCACGGCCGCCCCCATGCTCTCGGGGACGCTCCTGACCATCATCGGCTTCCTGCCGGTGGGCTTCGCCCGCTCCACGGCGGGCGAATACGCGGGCAACATCTTCTGGGTGGTGGCCTTCGCGCTCATCACCTCGTGGGTGGTGGCGGTGCTGTTCATTCCTTACATGGGCGTCAAGATGTTGCCCAACATCGCCGTCAAGGCCGGTGGCCATGACGAGATCTACAGCACGCCCAACTACGTGCGCCTGCGCAATCTGGTGCGCTGGTGCGTGGACCACAAGTGGCTGACCGCCGCCGTGACCGTGGGCCTGTTCCTGCTGGCCGGCGTGGGCATGGGGTCGGTGCAGAAGCAGTTCTTCCCCAACTCCGAACGTCCTGAACTGACGCTGGAAATCAACCTCCCGCCAGGCAGCGCCTTCGCCGCCACCGACGCCGTGGTCAAGCAGATCGAAGCCAATCTGCGCCAGGAACCGGAAGCCGAGATCGTCTCCAGCTACATCGGTCAGGGCACGCCGCGCTTCTTCCTTTCGATCAATCCTGAGCTGCCCAACCCGGCCTTTGCACAGATGATCGTGCTCACCGCCGGCCCTGCCGAACGCGACGTGCTCAAGGAAAAGATCCGCAAGATGATCGCCGAGGGGCGCTTCCCGCAGGCACGGGTGCGGGTGAGCCAGTTCGTGTTCGGCCCGCCGGTCCCCTTCCCGGTACTGTTCCGCGTGGTCGGTCCGGACCTGGACAAGGTGCGCGACATCGCCGAGCAGGTGCGCGTGGTGATGATCCAGAACCCCGACATGCGGGATGTGCACATGGACTGGGGCAACCGCACGCCCACCGTGCATCTGAGCCTGGACCAGGAACGTCTGCGCCAGCTGGGCCTGTCGCCGCGCGACGCCGCCAACCAGCTGCAGGCCATGCTCAACGGCATCCCCGCCACCCAGGTCAGGGAAGGCCTGCGCACTGTCGACGTACTCATCCGCAGTCCACATGCCGAGCGTAACAACCTGGCCGACCTGCGCAATCTGGTGCTGACCACCGACACCGGCGCCAGCGTGCCGCTGGCCCAGGTGGCGCGACTGGAAACGCGGATGGAAGATGCCGTTCTCAAGCGCTATGACCGCGAGACCTACATCGCCGTGCAGGGTGACATCCGCGACGGCACCCAGCCGCCCGACGTGACCAACGCCATCCTGCCCAAGCTGGAGCAGCTCAAGGCCAGCCTGCCGCCGGGCTACCACATCGACACCGGCGGCTCGGTGGAAGAAAGCGCCAAGGCCGACAAGGCGCTGGCCAAGCTGTTCCCGCTGATGATCGTGCTGATGTTGACCGTCATCATGCTGCAGGTACGCTCCTTCGCCACCATGTGGATGGTGTTTGCCACCGCCCCGCTGGGCCTGGTGGGTGCCGTTCCCACGCTGCTGGTGTTCCATCAGGCGTTTGGCTTCAACGCCATCCTGGGCCTGATCGGCCTGGCCGGCATCCTGATGCGCAACACGCTGATCCTGGTGGACCAGATCCGCCATGACCTCGACGCCGGCCTGTCGGCCTACGAGGCGGTGATCGAATCGACCGTGCGCCGTGCGCGTCCGGTGATCCTCACCGCCGTGGCGGCGATGCTGGCCTTCATCCCGCTGACCCATTCCAGCTTCTGGGGTCCGCTGGCCTATGTGCTCATCGGCGGTGTCGGCGTGGGTACCCTGCTGACCCTGCTGTTCCTGCCGGCGCTGTATTCGCTGTGGTTCAAGGTGCGCAAGCCCTCGGGCGACGCCCCTCTGGTCAAGCATTCCGATTCCAAGGAGTTCGCATGAACGTCATCAAACACCTGGGCGCCGCGTCTCTGCTGGCGACCCTGCTGGCCGGTTGCTCGCTGGCCCCCACCTATGAACGCCCGGCCCTGCCGGTGCAGACCCAGTGGCCGGCCGATCTGGCCGCTACCGCCAACGCCAACGTCAATGCCAACGCCGGCGGCAGCGAGGCGCCGTCGGCGGCCAGCCTGCCCTGGCAGCAGTTCTTCCGCGATCCGTCGCTGCGCCAGCTCATCAGCCTCGCCCTGGATCACAATCGCGACCTGCGCGTGGCCGCCCTGAACATCGAGCGGGCGCGCTCCCTCTACCAGGTACAGTCGGCCGACCGCCTGCCGACGCTGAACCTGGGCGTCTCCGGTGCCCGCCAGGAAACCCCGAATGCGGTGGCCCCGGCCGGCAAGGGCGGCCTGACCACCGCCTACAGTGTGGGACTGGGCGTGACCGCCTTCGAGCTGGACCTGTTCGGCCGGGTGCGCAACCTGAGCGGCGCGGCACTGGAACGCTTCAGCGCCACCGAGCAGGCCCGCAAGACCACGCAGATCAGCGTGGTGGCGCAAGTGGCCTACACCTATGAAGCGCTGGTGGCCGACGAACGGCTGCTGGCGCTGGCGCGCCAGACGCTGGACAGCCGCACGGCCTCGCATCAGCGCCAGGTCAGCCTGCGCGAGATGGGTGCCAGTTCCGACTACGACCTGCGCCAGTCCGATTCGCTGCTGGAAGCCGCCCGCATCGCCTTGTTGCAAGCCCAACGCCAGCGCGCCCTGGACCAGAATGCACTGGCCCTGCTGATCGGCCAGCCGGTCCCGGCCGGCCTGCTGCCGGCAGCCGACACCGACTGGAACGGCAGCGTCATCGCCGAGTTGCCCGCCGGTCTGCCTTCGGACCTGCTCACGGGCCGCCCCGACATCGCCCAGCAGGAAGCCCTGCTGCGCGCCGCCAATGCCAACATCGGCGCGGCGCGGGCGGCCTTCTTCCCGCGCATCAGCCTGACCGGCAGCTTCGGTTCGGCCAGTGATGCCTTGAATGGCCTGTTCGAATCCGGCAGCCGGGCCTGGAGCTTCCTGCCTTCGATCACCCTGCCGATTTTTGATGGTGGCCGTAATCGCGCCAATCTCGGCGTGGCCCAGGCCGACCGCGATATCGCCGTGGCCCAGTACGAAAAGACGATCCAGGTGGCCTTCCGCGAAGTGGCCGACGCCCTGGCCGGACAGGCAACGCTGGGCGCCGAGCTGCGTGCGGTGCAAGCCCAGGAGCGTGCCGAACAGCAGCGCCATGACCTGGCCAAGCTGCGCTATGACAGCGGCGAAGCCAGCTATCTCGACTACCTCGATGCGCAGCGGGCCTGGTTTGCCAGCCAGCAGCAGACCATCCGTACCGGCCTGGCCGAAGTGCAGAACCGCATCGCGCTGTACAAATCGCTGGGCGGAGGCTGGCAGGAACAGAGCAGTAGCAGCGCCACCGCCACCGACAGGCTGGCCCGCAAGGACTGAGCACCATCCCCGTGGAGCGTCGCTGTCCGCCAAGGGGCAGCGACTTTATCCCGACAGGAGCGATCCTGCCGGGATTTTTTTATGGGCGGGCGGTGACCAGGTCGGTCTGGGTGGGAGCGCTCTGCAGGAGCAGCTGGACGGTGTTTTCGGCGTTGCCGACGATGGTATCGACCAGGGCCTGATCATCGGCCATGCGGGCCAGCGAAACCGCGCCGACGATGACCGAGACGATGGATTCGGCCAGGCCGATGTAGTCCTGGTAGTCCAGCCGCATCAGGTGGGCGGCGAACAGCTTGACGAAGCGCGAATAGCCGGCCGTGACCACTTCCTTGACCTGCTGGTCGGCGTGCCCCAGTTCGGTGGACAGATTGGCCAGCGGGCAGAGCATGCGGGGGTCCTCGCCCAGATGCTGGCGCAGGTAGTGGAAGACGATCTGCTGCACCGCCTCGCGGGGCGACATGCCGCGCGTGGCCTCGTCGAGGTTGGCAACGATGAAGTCGAAGGCCACCGCATTGGCGTCAGCCACGAGGTGTTCCTTGGAGGAGAAGTGACGATAGAAGCCGCCCTGCGTCAGTCCGGCTGCGGACATGACGTCGGAAATGGCGGTGGCGGCGATGCCATTCTTGAGAAACAGCCCGGAGGCGATGGCGAGGATGCGCTTCCTGGTTTCGGCGGTTTCGGCGTTGGATTTGCGCATGGCGCTCTCCTGTCGATCAACTTCGAAAATAGATGATCATTGTACGCCAAAAGTTCCGCCTCCAGGCGGGCCCGCCGCGTGGGCGGGCCGAGTCATGACGCCGCAACTCAGCGGGCCAGCGCGTCCTGCAGGTAAACCGAGGACGACAGGGCCTGATGCACCTGGCGGCTGACCTCATCGACGAAGACCTCCAGCGCACCGGCTTCCAGCGCATCCAGGGTCTGACGCACCACATCTTCGGGACGCGACTTGGGGGCGTCGAAGCCGCGGGTCAGGTCGGTATCGATGAAACCGGCGTGCACGCCCATCACCTGCGTCCCCTGCTCACGCAGTTCCTGGCGCAGGCCATTGGTCAGCGACCAGGCCGCTGCCTTGGAAACTCCGTAGGCCGCCAGGATGGGCGAATTGACCATGCTGATCACCGACAGCACGTTGACCAGCGCGCCGCCACCCTGGCGGGCCAGCACCGGGGCGAAGGCCTGGCTCAGGTTGAGCATGCCGAACAGGTTGGTGTTCAAGTGATCCTGCAGTTGTTCCTGCGCACCGGCGTGCAGCAGGCCGCCTACGCGGGCGATGCCGGCGTTGTTGATCAGCACGCTCAGGTCGCCGATGCGTTCCACGGCGGCCTTGACCTGCTCGGGCTTGGTCACGTCGAGCTCGATCGGCTCCACGCCGGCCAGCTTGACCGAAGCGATATCACGCGCACCGGCATAGACGCGACGGGCGCCGCGCTCCAGGGCTTGTTTGGCGAATTCCAGGCCCAGGCCACGGTTGGCACCGGTCACCAGGACGACAGCGTTTTCGAGTTTCATGATCTTTCCTTTCAATGGAGTTCTGTGGGGTCAGTGAGGCCGATCTGTCCGGCCTCGATCCGGGTTGGCAATCAAGCGTCTTGTGATCGGGTCAAATCAAAATATGATGATCATCATATTCATGGGTAAAAAAACAGGGCGCCACCCGATCCCGGGCGCCCTGGCTCAGTTTCCTGTTCAGTCTGCGTAGCGCGCCAGCAATTCGGCCCGGGTGGATGCCAGCAAGGCGCGTCCCTGCGGGGTGTTGCCCATCACGCGTGCCATCTGCAGCGCGCCGCTGAGTGTCGCGGCCACCATCCAGCTCGCCTGCTCGTCATGATGGGCTGGCAAGACCGCGCGCACCAGTTGCTGCAGGCTGTGGATGGCCTCACGCGAGGACGCCATCACCTCCGGCGCCTGGCCGCGCATCTCGCTGCACAGCGCCGCCACCGGGCAACCGTTTTCGCAGGCCTCGATCTGGGAGTCGGACAGATAGGCATTGACGTAGGCCCGGAAGCGCTCGCCGCCGGCATCCGCCTGCTTGCCGACGTGGTTCATGATCAGCGTCGCGCTATCGCGGCTGGCATGGCTGACCGCTTCGGCCAGCAAGGCATCCCGCGAGGCAAAGTGGGCGTAGAAGCCACCATGGGTCAGCCCGGCCTCCTTCATGACCTCGGCCACGCTGACGCCCTTGAAGCCACTGCGACGCATCGCCCGCGCGGCGGCGGCCACGATGCGCTGGTGGGATTGCTCCTTCTTGCTGGGTGCGGTGGAATTCATGGGAGCACAATAGCACAAATATGATGTCCATCATATTTTTTACCGATTCCCGGTTTGCGTTGTACCTCCCGCGCCACACCGCAGACTTGAACCCGGCCGTATCAGGCGCCGAGGTCCTGGCCGAAAGACTCCCGATAACGCTGCGGACTCACCCCCAGCACCCGCACGAAGGCATTGCGCATGCGGCCGGCGTCGCCAAAGCCGCAGGCGTAGGCAATCGCCTTGATCGGCGCGGTGCCATGCTCCAGCTGGGCGCGTGCTGCATCAATGCGGGCGCGCTGCACGAACTCGGCCGGCGCCATGCCCGCCTCGCGTGAAAAGCTGCGGGAGAAGCTGCGCAGGCTCATGCGCGCCACGGCCGCCAGTTCGGCCACCGACAGCGGCTGCCTGAGATTGGCCAGCACATGGCGCTGCACCTCGGCGATGGGAGAATCGGGCGGCGCCAGATGATCCAGATACGGACTGAACTGCGACTGGCCGCCGCTGCGCTGCATCACCACCACCAGCCGCTTGGCCACGTTCAGGGCCAGTTCGGCGCCATGATCCTGACGCAGCAGGTAGAGCGCCAGATCGATGCCGGCGGTGACGCCGGCCGAGGTGTACAGGCCCTCGTCCTGCACGTAGATGCGATCGGCCTCGACCCGCGCCAGCGGACACAGCGCAGCCAACGCGGCGGCATCATTCCAGTGGGTGGTCACGGTGCGATGATCCAGCAGACCGGCCCGCCCCAGCATGAACGCGCCATTGCAGATCGAGCCGAACTTGCCGGCACGGGCGCAGGCCTGGCGCAACCACGCATGGATGGCGGGATCGAAGCGACGCTCCACCAGCGTCGGGCCACCGGCCACCAGCAAGAGGTCATCCTGGCCGTCGGCGTCGCGCCAGGTAAGGCCGACGTTCAAGCCCAGGCCATTCGAACAAGTCACTGCCGCGCCATCCACGCTGACGGTCTGCAGGCGATAGCGGTCACCCGGCAGCAAAAACCGGTTGGCCTCGGAGAACACGTCCAGCGGGCCGGACACATCCAGCGATTGCACGCCATCGAAAATCACGACTGTCACTGTCTTCATGGGAGGGATCGCACCAGGGGTCGGAAGAACGGCATGCAGGCCTGCCCGTATGCCGTCGGCAGAGCGCAATTGTGGCACGCGCACGGGCTGGCCGCTGCGGCAGCGCCATTGAGCCTCGGCCAGACGACAGCCGAATCCGGCCAGCCCCGGTGCTGGCCGGATTCACCTCCAGACTGGCCGAAAGCCCAGGCCGAATGCGCATCCCGGCTTGCGGTGGCGCCGCGATAATCCTCGCTCCCGCCGCACCGTCGGCATGACCACCAGGAGTTCTGCATGTCATCCCCTATCCCCTCCGTTTCCCTGCCGGCCGAACGCGTCGGCCCCGCCTTCTCCGTGGACGGCATGCTGCTGGCGCGGCGCAAGACCCGTGAAGCCATCGCCCGCATCGCTGAGCGCGTCGTGCCGGGCATGGTGGAAGAAGACGCGGTGGCCATGGCCAAACAGGAGATGACCGACATGGGCCTGGCCCTGAGCTGGCACCCCACCCGCGTGCGTTTCGGGCGCAATACCATCAAGCCCATGAAACTGGCCTCCGAGCCCGGCGTGGTGCTGGGGGAAAACGATCTCTTCTTCCTCGACATCGCCCCCCGCGTGGAGGCCTGGGAAGGCGATGGCGGCAAGACCTTCACGGTCGGCCAACATGCCGACTATGCACGTTGCGCCCGCGATGCCGAGGAACTCTTCCACCAGGCACGCCAGGCCTGGGACCGGCAGCAACTGAGCGGGCGCCAGCTCTATGACTTCGCCGACAAGACGGCTCGCGCCATGGGCTGGGAACTCAATTTCGACCTGCCGGGCCACCGCGTGTCCGATTTCCCGCATGCGGCCATCCATACCGGTGCGCTGGCCGAGTTCGAACAGGCGCCGGCGACCATGCGCTGGATCCTGGAAATCCACCTGCGCGATCCGCAGCATCGCTTCGGCGCCTTCTTCGAAGACATGCTGCTGGAAGATGAGCACTACCCGCTTTGAGCCAGACAGCCTGAGCGAAAACAAGAAAGCCAGCTCCGCGGAGCTGGCTTTTGTTCTTCCATCAGGCAATCAGGCACTCATGTAATCACGCCAAATGCTCATGACCTCATGCGCTCATACCAGCGAATCGTCGTAACCGCCGCTGTCGTCCAGATCGAAGTTGCTCAGGTCTGCCAGATCGCTGCTGGAGCCGAAGTCACTGCTGTCATTACTGCTGTCACTACCGCTGGCATTGCTGGCCAGGTCTGATTTGCGCTCGCCATCGCTGCCGTAGTAATTGTTGACCGTGGTGTTCTCGATGTTTTCCACAGGAGCACTCAGGCCATTCTGGCGCGCCAGACCGGCCCCGCTATTGCCATTGAACATGTGCTCGATGCCCTGGTACAGGAAAGCACCCCCGGCCACGCCGGCCGCCGTGGCGGCGACACTGCCCAGCACGCTGCCCATGCCGCCCCCGAAGAAGCCTGAAGACGCTGCCGGTGCAGCCTGATAGGCCGGCGCTGGCGCAGGTGAAGCATAGGCCGGTGCCGGTGCGGGCGCCGCTGCATAAGCCGGTGGGTAAGCCGGTGCCGGCGCCGCCTGCGGACGGGCGCCAGACGGTGCATGCCCCCAGGCATTGCCATCCAGAAAACCCGGTTCACGGGCGCCGCCGGCCTGCAGCGCCTGGACCTGGGCCTGCAACGCAGTGACCTGGGCCTTGCTGGCATTGAGCGCCTGCTCCATCAGCAGCGCCCGCTGCACCAGCAGATAGGCCGCATCCGGCTGCTGCGCGACCGCCTGGGCGATCATCGCATCGGCCTGGGCATCCTTGGTGATGCCCCGGACCTGGGTCAATTGTTGGAGAAAATCCTGAAGGGCTTGGGTTTCTTGCGGATTCATCATGGCGGGCTCCTGCCGTTACGGTAATGACGACAAATGTAGACACAGCGACCCACATTCAACCCATGGACGAACGGGATCGCCGACAAATGGATTATGCGCGCCTTCATCTCGAAGAGATGTGTCGACAATCAACGAGATGGAAACAGCTTGTAACAGACAGCCGACAAGGCTTCGCTCAAAGCAGACATACGCACAAAAAACCCGAATGTTGAAATTTTAGGTAATATCCCCCTCCCCGCACCCGTTCCGGCGGCCACAAGCCCGGAGCGGGCGGAGGCAGGCGCGTGGAGCCGGTCACCGGTTCCCGCACCCATTATCCGAGCCGACGAGAACGCAGCACCCTGCGCGATCGGCCCGCCGCATTCAGACCAGGAAACCAGAACAGCGAACGCGAGCCGCCTGCATCCGGCCCTCGCTTCCTCAAGACCGTTAATCCCTCATCAAGATCATGACCCAACAAATTTCCGCCGCCGAGCAACTCCTGCGTGACGCCGCCCGCGAATACCATCGCACCCCGTCGCGCGGCAAGATCGAAGTCCGCCCCACCAAGCCGCTGTCCAACCAGCGCGACCTGTCGCTGGCCTATTCGCCGGGCGTAGCCTATCCCTGCCTGGATATCGAAGCCGATCCGCTGAAGGCCTTCGACTACACCTCGCGCGGCAACCTGGTGGCCGTGGTCTCCAACGGTACCGCCGTGCTGGGCCTGGGCAACATCGGTCCGCTGGCATCCAAGCCGGTGATGGAAGGCAAGGGTTGCCTGTTCAAGAAGTTTGCCGGCGTGGACGTGTTCGACATCGAACTGGCCGAGACCGACCCGGACAAGCTGGTCGAGATCATCGCCTCGCTGGAGCCGACCCTGGGCGGTATCAACCTGGAAGACATCAAGGCTCCCGAGTGCTTCTACATCGAGCAGAAGCTGTCGGCCCGCATGAATATCCCGGTCTTCCACGATGACCAGCACGGCACCGCCATCATCTCCTCGGCGGCCCTGCTGAACGGCCTGGAACTGGTGGGCAAGGACATCGGTAGCGTCAAGATCGCCGTCTCCGGCGCCGGCGCAGCCGCGATTGCCTGCGTGGAAGTGATGATCGGCCTGGGTGTGAAGCGCGAGAACGTCTTCATGGTCGACAGCAAGGGCGTCATCTATGAAGGCCGCCCCGGTGGCCTGGTCGCCTCCAAGCAACGCTACGCCATC
>PJUA01000244.1_pt1 | contig 41257 bp, 38 predicted proteins | sample 1512151 | NCBI WGS metagenome assembly PJUA01 (sample SAMN08177678, study PRJNA422409) | Soil metagenome, whole genome shotgun sequencing project. | isolation source: Soil enriched on filter paper: beechwood xylan treatment | place: USA: Madison | collected 2015-01-15
CGCCGTCCGCGTCAGCGCAGCGGGTCGACGCGGCCCGTCAGGTGCGGGCGGCCCGAGCGTGCGTCCCAGCCCGCGAACGCGGTGCCGGGACCGTCGGGTGCGACGCGCACCGTGACCGTCCCGGGCAGCAGGACGGGCTTGTGGAACTCGACGGTCCACGTGAACGCGTCGCCGCGCACGGCCCCGACGTCGGCGAGCGCCCGCGCCGCCGTGAACATCCCGTGCGCGATGGTCCGCGGGAAGCCGAGCGCCTTCGCGGAGAGCCGCGACAGGTGGATGGGGTTGTGGTCGCCGGAGACGGCGGCGTAGCGCCGCCCGGCGTCGGCGGCGAGCTTCCAGCGCCCGGTCGGCACGGGCGCGACGAACTCGTCGCGGACCGCGTCGTCGGCCCGCCCCGCGAGCCGCACGCCCTTGGCGAGGTACGTCGAGACGCCCCGCCAGACGAGCGCGCCCCCGACCCGGACCTCGGCGACGAGGTCGACGGTCGTGCCGGACCGGTGCGGCCGCAGGTCCTGCGCCCAGGCGCGCACGTCGAACGCGTCGTCGAGGCGCACGGGCGCGTGCTGCTCGACGCGGTTCGCGACGTGCACGAGCCCGAGCAGCGGCAGCGGGAAGTCGGGCCGGACCATGACGGCGAACGCGACGGGGAACGCGAGGACGTGCACGAACCCGGCGGGCAGCCGGTCGGACGCGGACTCCCCGACGAGGTGCTGGTAGGCGGTGAGGTGGTCGGCGTCGGCGCGGACGCCGCGTACCTCGTGGACGAGGTCGGGCAGGGTGCGCGGCGCACGGCCGACGCGCCGCGCGACCGCGAGCCGCCCCGTCGCCGCCGCGCCGCGCGCGTAGAGGCCGCCGAGCGCCGGGACGGACGGCAGGACGACCGTCGTCACTGGCCCACCATGTTCTGCCCGCACACGCGCAGCGTCCGCCCGACGATCCCGCCCGCGGCGGGCGATGCGAGGAACGTGACGGCCTCCGCGACGTCGACGGGCTGCCCGCCCTGCTGCAGCGAGTTGAGCCGCCGCGCGACCTGCCGGGTCAGGGCGGGGATGCGGGCCGTCATCTCGGTCTCGATGAACCCGGGCGCGACCGCGTTGGCGGTGCCGCCGAACGGCACGAGCAGCGGCGCGGTCGCCCGGACCATGCCGATGACGCCGCCCTTGGACGCCGCGTAGTTGGTCTGCCCGCGGTTGCCCGCGATGCCGGACGTCGACGCGAGCGACACGATGCGCGGCTCGTCCGCGAAGTCGCCGGACGTCAGGAGCGCCTCGTTGATGCGCAGCTGGGACGCGATGTTCACGGCCAGCACGGAGTCCCACTTGTCGGGCGTCATGTTGGCGAGCAGCTTGTCGCGCGTGATGCCGGCGTTGTGCACGACGACGTCGAGCCGCCCGTGCCGCTGCAGGGCGTGCGCGAGGATCCGGGCGCCCGCGTCCTGCGCGGTCACGTCGAGCTGCAGCGCGGTGCCGTGCACGCGGTTCGCGACCGCGGCGAGCTGCTCGCCCGCGGCGGGGACGTCGACGGCCACGACGGTCGCCCCGTCCCGCGCGAGGGTCGCGGCGATGGACGCGCCGATCCCGCGTGCGGCACCGGTGACGACCGCGACGCGACCCTCGAGCGGCCGGTCCCACGACGCCGGCAGCGCGCCCGCGTCGGAGTCGACCGTGAGCAGCTGACCGTCGACGAACGCCGAGCGGGCCGACAGGAAGAACCGCACCGCGCCGAGCGTCGACGGCGCCGTGACGGGCACGCCCTCGCGCAGCACGACGCCGTTGCCGGTCGCCCCGCCGCGCAGCTCCTTGGCGAGCGAGCGCAGGAGCCCGTCGACGCCCTGCCGGGCGGCGGCGAGCGCGGGGGCGTCGTCGGGGGTCGCCTCGCGGGACACCGTGACGACGCGGCCGCCGCGCGCGAGCCCGCGCAGCACGCCCGCGGTCGCGAGGACGGGCCCGGCGAGCTGGTCGGGGTGCTCGACGTCGGTGAGCACGACGACGACGGCGGCGTAGCGCGCGTCGGGCGACGCGTGCCGGTGCACGTCGAGGTCCCAGCCGTCGAGGACGGTCGAGCCGGGCGCGCCACCCGCGGGGCCCGCGAGCACGGCGGCGAGCGCGTCGGCGTCCTTGCCGCGCCCGAGGACCAGTACGGGCCCGTCGACCAGCGGCGCGCCGGGGCGGTAGCGGCGCAGGGGCGCGGGCTGCGGCAGGCCGAGCTGCTGCGCGAGCTTCTTCGTGACGCCGCTGTTGACGAGGTTGAGGTAGGTGTCGGTCATGGTCAGGCCGCCTCGAGGATCGCGGTGAGGCCGAGCCCGCCGGCCGCGCACACAGACACCAGCGCCCGCACGGGCCGCCCTTCGGCCTGCTTGCGGCGGTGCAGCTCCTTGCTGACGGTCGCGACGATCCGCCCGCCGGTCGCGGCGAACGGGTGGCCGGCGGCGAGCGACGAGCCGTGCACGTTGAGCCGTGCCCGGTCGACGGTGCCGAACGCGCCGTCGAGGCCGAGCCGCTCCTTGCCGAACTGGTCGGACTCCCACGCCGCGAGGGTCGTCAGGACGGTCGACGCGAACGCCTCGTGGATCTCGACGTAGTCGAGGTCGTCGAGCGTCAGGCCGTTGCGGGCGAGCAGCCGCGGCACCGCGAAGACGGGGGCCATGAGCAGCCCGTCGACGCCGTGCACGAAGTCGACGGCGGCGGCCTCGGCGTCGACGACGACGGCGAGCGGCGTGAGCTCGTGCGCGGCGGCCCACTCGTCGGAGCCGAGCAGGACGGTCGACGCCCCGTCGGTCAGCGGCGTGGAGTTGCCGGCCGTCATGGTCGCCGGGGTGTCGAGGCCCAGGCCGAACGCGGGCCTGAGCTTCGCGAGCTTCTCCAGCGAGGTGTCGGCGCGCAGGTTCCCGTCGCGCGTCTGCCCGCGGAACGGGGTCACGAGGTCGTCGAAGAACCCGGCGTCCCACGCGGCGGCGAGGCGCTGGTGCGACGCGAGGGCGAGCTCGTCCTGCGCCTCGCGCGTGATGCCCCACTGGGCGGTGGTGAGGGCCTGGTGCTCGCCCATCGACAGGCCGGTGCGCGGCTCGTCGGTGCGGGGGGCGGCGGGCGCGAGGTCCTTCGGGCGCAGCCGTGCGGCGACGGCGACGCGCTGGCCGACGGTCTTCGCGCGGGACAGGTCGAGCAGCGTGCGGCGCAGCCGGTCGCTCACGGCGATGGGCGCGTCGGACGTGGTGTCGACGCCGCCCGCGATGCCGGACTCGAGCTGGCCGAGCCGGATCTTGTTGGCGAGCCCGACGACGGACTCGAGCCCGGTCGCGCACGCCTGCTGGACGTCGTAGGCGGGCGTCGTGGGGGACAGTGCGGACCCGAGGACCGACTCGCGCGTGAGGTTGAAGTCGCGGGAGTGCTTGAGCACGGCCCCCGCGGCGACCTCGCCGATGCGCTCGCCCTGCAGCCCGTAGCGGGCGACGAGCCCGTCGAGCGCGGCGGTGAGCATGTCCTGGTTGCTCGCGTGGGCGTACGCACCGCCGGCGCGGGCGAAGGGGATCCGGTTGCCGCCGAGGACGAGCGCGCGCCGGGTGGTCGGCGCGGGCGGGGTCGGGGGCTTGCGGGGGGAGGGGGCCACGGTTGGTTCCTCTCGCATCGTCGCTTGAGTCGCTGGTTCGTCGCTGGTCAGGACGGGCCGCGCGTCGGAGCGCGAGGGACCTTCGTCCCGAAGTTGTGTCCGAAACCCACAGTACCTGATACCTTCGGTTTCGTGAGCCCCATCACACGAGGGCCGTCGACGACGACCGGCCTCACGCTGATCGGCGCCGACGCCCCGTCGTCCGGCGCCGAGCTCCGCACCCCCGACGAGCCCCCCGCCGACGGCCGGTCGACCCGCTGGGCCGACCACCGCGAGGCCCGCCGCGCCGAGTTCGTGCGCATCGCGCGCCGCACCGTCCACCACCACGGCCCCGACGTCTCCATGGAGGAGATCGCCGCCGCCGCCGGCACGTCGAAGTCGATCGTCTACCGCTACTTCACGGACAAGACCGGCCTGCAGATCGCCGTCGCCGAGGCCGTCGTCCTGCAGATCCAGGGCGCGCTCGAAGGCGTCCTGCGCGTCGCGCCCACCCCGCGCGACGGCCTGCGGGCGATGGTCGCGGTGTACCTCGAGATGATCGAGTCGTCGCCGCACGTGTACGCGTTCGTCACGCGCGACGGCTCCGTCGAGTCCGGCGGCCCGCTCGGCCACTTCCTCGACTCGGTCACCGCGCTCGTCGCCGCCCCCTTCGCCCGGGGCCTCACCCAGGAGCAGCCCGACGGCCGCCGCACGGCCCGCCGCCCCGACGACGCCCACGCCCCCGAGACCGTCGACCCCGCGGCCGACGCCGCGCGCGTCGCGCTCGCCGAGGTCTGGGCCGCAGGAGCCGTCGGCTTCGTCCGCGGCGCGGGGGAGTGGTGGCTCGCGCACCGCGACCAGCCCGGCGCGCTCGACCGCGAGACCGTCACCGCGCAGGTCGCCGCGTGGCTCTGGGCGGGCCCCGTCGGCCTGCTCGCCCGCGACCGCAGCCGGTCCACCGACGGGCCCGACGCGCACGACCTCACCGACCACCTGACCGGCGCGACCCACCTCACCCACGCGACGCACCCCGCAGACCCGGAGGAGTCCCGATGACGACGACCACCCCCCGCCCCACCCCGGCGGACACCGAGCAGGGCGACCCCCGGCTGGACGCCGACGTCCGCCTCGACGTCGACCACCTCGCCCGCGTGCTCCTCGGCCACTACCCGGAGCTGCGCCTCGGCGCGCGCCGGCTCATGACCGACGAGCGGCTCCACCGGATCGAGGGACAGACGCTCGCCGAGCACCGCGACCGCGTGCTCGGGCAGCTGCGCATCCTCGCGGCCGAGGGCGACGTGCACCGCTCGTTCCCGGCGCGGTTCGGGGGGGCCGACGACCACGGCGGCTTCCTCGCCCGGTTCGAGGAGCTCACGCACGCCGACCCGTCGCTGCAGATCAAGTCGGGCGTGCAGTGGGGGCTGTTCGCGTCCGCGATCTACCACCTCGGCACCGAGCGCAGCCACGACCAGTTCCTCCGGGACGCGCTGACGGTCGCCGTCCCGGGTGCCTTCGCGATGACCGAGACGGGCCACGGGTCCGACGTCGCCTCGATCGGCACGACGGCGACCTACGAGCCGGAGACCGAGGAGTTCGTCATCCACACGCCGTTCCGCGCGGCGTGGAAGGACTACCTCGGCAACGCGGGCCTGCACGGCACCGCCGCGGTCGTCTTCGCGCGGCTGCTCACGGCCCCCGCGGGCGCACCGCGCGTCGACCACGGCGTGCACGCGTTCTACGTGCCGATCCGCAACCCGCAGACGATGGAGTTCCTGCCGGGCGTCGGCGGCGAGGACGACGGGCTCAAGGGCGGCCTCAACGGCATCGACAACGGCCGCCTGTGGTTCGACCACGTGCGCGTCCCGCGGACCCACCTGCTCAACCGGTACGGCGACGTCGCCGCCGACGGCACGTACTCCTCGCCCATCGCGAGCCCCGGGCGCCGCTTCTTCACGACGCTCGGCACGCTCGTCCAGGGCCGCGTCTCGCTCGACGGCGCCGCGGTCACCGCGTCCCGCCTGGGCCTGACCATCGCGATCACGTACGGCAACCAGCGCCGCCAGTTCCAGGGCGGCACGGGCGACGAGGTCGTCCTCATGGACTACGCCGAGCACCAGCGCCGCCTGCTGCCGCTGCTCGCCGAGACGTACGCCGCAGGCTTCGCGCACGAGGACCTGCTCGCCGCGTTCGACGACGTGTTCTCGGGCCGCAACGACACCCCCGACACGCGCGAGGACCTCGAGACGCTCGCGGCCGCGCTCAAGCCGACGTCGACCTGGCACGCGCTGCGCACCCTGCAGACGTGCCGCGAGGCGTGCGGCGGCGCGGGCTTCCTCGCCGAGAACCGCATCACGGGCCTGCGCGCCGACCTCGACGTCTACGCGACGTTCGAGGGCGACAACACCGTCCTGCTGCAGCTCGTCGGCAAGCGCCTGCTCACCGACTACGCGAAGGGCTTCAAGCACCTCGACGCCGTCAAGGTCGCGCGGCTCGTCGCCGAGCGGGCCTCCGACGCCGCCCGGTTCCGCACCCCGCTGCACCGCGCCCTGCAGACCGTCTCCGACGTCGGCGACCCGCGCCGCAGCGCCGGCCAGCTCCGCGAGACCGACACCCAGCGCGCGCTGCTCGTCGACCGCGTCGAGACGATGGTCGCCGAGGTCGGGCAGGCCCTGCGGCCCGCCCAGAAGGCCGACCCCGCGACGGCCGCCGCGCTGTTCAACTCGCAGCAGCACGCGCTCGTCGAGGCAGCCCGCGCGCACGCCGAGCTCGTCCAGTGGGAGTCGTTCACCGCCGCCCTGGCGCGCGTCACCGACCCCGGCACCAAGCAGGTGCTGACCTGGGTGCGCGACCTCTTCGGGCTCACGCTCGTCGAGCGGCACCTCGCCTGGTACCTGGTCAACGGGCGGCTGTCCGCCGGGCGGGCCCGCACCGTCACGTCGTACATCGACCGGCTCGTGTCGCGGCTGCGGCCGCACGCGCAGGACCTCGTCGACGCGTTCGGGTTCGAGCAGGCACACCTGCGCGCCCCGATCGCGTCCGGCGCGGAGCAGGCCCGCCAGGACGAGGCGCGCGCGTACTACCGCGCGCAGCGCGCCTCGGGCGACGCCCCGATCCCGGAGAAGCACACCCGCTGACCGGTGTGCGCCCCACCCCGACCCGGGTGGGGCGCACGGCCTCGGGCCCCGCGGCGCGCTGTGGTGGACGCGCCGCGGGGCCCGTCGTCGTGCGGGCGGACGGCCGGGTGCCGGGCTCCGTGCCGTGGGCGCCGGAGCCGTCCACCGTGCCGCCACGGGCGGTCGTCAGGCCGGGGCGTCCAGGCGGGCGAGCGTGCCCGCGTCGAGCGTCAGGCGCGCGCCCGCGACAGCCTCCTCGACCTGCTCGACGCGCGTCGCCCCGACGATCGGGACGACGCCGTGCGCGACGAGCCACGCGACGACGACCTGGTTCGGCGAGACGCCCAGCCCGTCGGCGACGTCGCGGAGCACGGCGAGCCGGGCCGTCGTGCCGGGGTGCTCGAAGATCTCCTGCAGCGGCTTGTCGGGCCGCGTGTACGCGCCGAACATCAGCGTGTTGTACGCCCAGAGCGTCAGGTCGCCCTCGGCCGCCAGGTAGTCGAACGTCTCCTTCGTCGCGAGCGTGTGCCCGCCCTCGGGGAGCGCCACGCCCGGCCGGGGCTGCAGGTAGGTGTGCCGGAGCTGCACGTGCGTGAACGGGGCGACACCCAGGTCGCGGGCGGTCCGCCGCGCGCGCTCCAGCCGCCACGTCGCGTGGTTGCTCGCGCCGAGCGCGCCCACGGTGCCGTCGGCGACCAGCGCGCCGAACGCCGCGACGGTCTCCTCGAGCGGGACGGTGCGGTCCTCGACGTGCGCCCAGTAGACGTCGATGCGGTCGGTGCCGAGACGCTTCAGGCTGCCCTCGACGGCCGCACGGATCGCGCCCGTGGACAGGCCCTCGACGTCGTCGAGCGTCCGGTCGCCCGGCGTCCGCGGCCGTGCGCCGACCTTCGTCGACAGGACGACGTCGTCCCGGTTGCCGCGCGCCGCGAGCCAGCGCCCGATCGTCGCCTCGCTCTCGTCGCCCGTGCAGCCGTCCTGCCAGAACGGGTAGTTGTCGGCCGTGTCGAGCCGGGTCCCGCCCAGCTCGACGAACCGGTCGAGGATCGCGAACGCGGACGGCTCGTCCACGGTCGTGCCCAGCGGGATGGTGCCCAGTGCCAGTCGCAGATCGGTCATGACGACCACCGTGCCGCTTCGAGCGCGCTCCAACGCAAGCCCTCGCGAGGACGCGTCAGGGGTTGCAGCGCGCGGCGATCATCTCCAGGGCCGTGACGTCGGGCCGCCACGGCTCGAGGTTCCACGCGTCCTTGTCGGGCGCGCCGAGCTCGTGGCACTCGAGCTGCGCCCGGACCGACGCCGAGTCCGCCTCGGGCTCGCGGGCCACGAGCTGCGCCCACAGCAGCTCGCGAGCGGCCGCGCTGCCCGCCCGGACCCACGCGGCCGGCGTGACGGCCAGCGAGCGGCCGCCCTCGCGCTCGCCCCACGACGCGTCGACGAGGGTCTCGGTGCCGAGCCGCACACCGACCGCGGGGTCGTCCCCGCGGGACGCGACGAGGTGCACGGTGTCGCCCGTGCCTTCCGTGCCGGTGCTGCCCGCGAGCGTCGCGGCGAGGTCGAGGCGCGTCGCACCGACGGGGGCCAGGGCGGCGACGGCAGCGCCGGTCGCGTCGTGCAGCACGGCAGAGCCGTCCGCGAGGCGCGTCCACGACGTGCCCTCGGGACCGGCGACGGTCGCGACGACGCCCGCGGGCGGGGGTGGCGCGACGGCGGCGAGCACCGAGCCGTCCGCCTGCGGGGTCGCGCTGGTGGGCGGCGCGTCGCCCTCGGGGGCGACCCAGACGGTCACCGTGCCGGACGTGAGCGGCGAGCCGGACGCGCGGGTCTCGGCCGCCGTGCGGAGCGCGGGGGGTGCCGGCGCGCTCGGAGTCGCCGGCGTGGTGGCGGTCGCGGTCGGCGGGGCGGTCGTCGCGCGGCCGTCGTCGGCACCACCAGCCGGCACGCACCCCGCGAGCACCACGAGCGCCGCCAGCCCGACGGCCGCAGCACGCCGGTGTCGACCGCGGGTGGGCGAGGACGGTGACGGCACGTCCCCGACGCTACCGGCCGCACGCTCGACGCCCCGGCCTCGCATGTCGGGCCCGCCCCACTCGTCCCCGTCCGCCGGGCGGCTCCCGCCCGACCGACCGGCGGACGGCGTCCGTCAGCGCCGGTGCGCCGGCCCGGTCCCGCGCGAGCGGCGGTGCAGCGAGCGGAGCACGATCCCGGCGGCCAAGGCGGCCGTCCCGACGCCGAGGACCGGGATGAGCACGTCGCTGCCGGTGATCGCGAGCCCGCCGCGGGACGGGCCGCCGCCGGCGGCCAGCACCTCGGCGCGGGGGTCGGTGGTGGCGCTCGGGGTCGCCGAGGGCGTCGCGCCCGGCGACGTGTCGAGGACCGCGCCGCTCACGCTCGGCGACGGCTCGGAGGTGGGGGTCGGCGTCGGGGTCGCGTCGCTGCCCGGGGGGGTGGCGGGCTCGGCGGGGATCGGCGCGACGGGGACCGCGGTGCGCGGCGGCGGGGTCGTGTCCGACGTGCAGACGGGCCGCTGGCCGCCCTCGCCGAAGTGCTCGTTGTACCCGCTGACCTCGACCCACGTGACGCAGTACCGCTCGGGCAGCCCGAGCTCCGACCAGCGGACGTCGCCGCGCCCGGCGAACGCACCCTGGGCGGTCGCCGCCTGGACGTGCAGCATCGCGGACCGCGTCTCCCCGTCGACGACGTAGCGGACGTTGACGTGGTCGTGCTCGACGAACGTGCGGCCGGCGGGCAGCGCGAGGCCCTCGGCGGTCACGGTGTACGGCGTCGGGTCGTCGGAGCCTCCGGCGTGCGCGGCGGCGGCGCTCCCCCCGAGGAGCAGGCAGGCGAGGGAGACGGCGGCGGCGGCACGGCGGAGCATCGGACCTCGGGCTGGTTCGGCGACGGACGAGCGGCAGAGCGGGCACGGCGTCGCGCCACGGCGGCACCGTCAGGCGTGACCACTGGATCGGTCAAGATCTCGCCCGCGTCGACCCTAGGCGGGAATCGGACAATGCGGAGAAAACGGGCGATGAGAGTCGCGTGAGAACCTGCGCGCGCACCGCCCGTGGACGGGCCGGAGGCGTCCGGTGGCCGCGGGTACCCTTGTCCCCGTCTGCCGACCCCGCCGCGACCCCGGCCCCTCGCGCCGGTCCGCGCCCCACCGAGGGAATCGATGACCACCGCATCCCCGCAGGACCTCCCGCGCACCGCACCCACGTCCGACACCGTCGAGCACGCCGCGGCGACGCCCGACCAGGAGCAGCCGTTCGCCGAGCTCGGGCTCAAGCCCGACGAGTACCAGCGGATCCGCGACATCCTGGGTCGTCGTCCCACGGCCGCCGAGCTCGCGATGTACTCCGTCATGTGGTCCGAGCACTGCTCGTACAAGTCGAGCAAGACGCACCTGCGCCAGTTCGGCGACAAGACGACGCCGGCGATGAAGGAGCACCTGCTCGTCGGCATCGGCGAGAACGCGGGCGTCGTCGACATCGGCGACGGCTGGGCGGTCACCTTCAAGGTCGAGAGCCACAACCACCCGAGCTACGTCGAGCCGTACCAGGGTGCCGCGACGGGTGTCGGCGGCATCGTCCGCGACATCATCTCGATGGGCGCCCGCCCGGTCGCCGTCATGGACCAGCTGCGCTTCGGCGCGGTGGACCACCCCGACACGGCGCGCGTCGTGCACGGCGTGGTCGCGGGCGTCGGCGGCTACGGCAACAGCCTGGGCCTGCCGAACATCGGCGGCGAGCTCGTCTTCGACGCCTCGTACCAGGGCAACCCGCTCGTCAACGCGCTGTGCCTGGGCGTCCTGCGGCACGAGGACATCCACCTGGCGAACGCGTCGGGCGCGGGCAACAAGGTCGTCCTGTTCGGCGCCCGTACGGGTGGCGACGGCATCGGCGGGGCGTCGATCCTCGCGAGCGAGACCTTCGACGACACCAAGCCGTCGAAGCGGCCGTCCGTGCAGGTCGGCGACCCGTTCATGGAGAAGGTCCTCATCGAGTGCTGCCTGGAGCTCTACGCGGCGCAGGTCGTCGAGGGCATCCAGGACCTGGGCGCCGCGGGCATCTCCTGCGCGACGAGCGAGCTCGCGTCGAACGGCGACGGCGGCATGCACGTCGACCTGGAGAACGTCCTGCTGCGCGACCCCACGCTGACGGCCGGCGAGATCCTCATGTCGGAGTCGCAGGAGCGCATGATGGCGGTCGTCGCGCCCGACAAGCTCGACGCGTTCCTGGCGATCACCGGCAAGTGGGACGTCGAGACGGCGGTGATCGGCGAGGTCACCGGCACGGGCCGCCTGACGATCGACCACCACGGGCAGCGCATCGTCGACGTCGACCCGAAGACCGTCGCGCACGAGGGCCCGGTCTACGACCGCCCGTACGCGCGCCCGGCGTGGCAGGACGCGCTCAACGCGGACACGGTGACGGACGAGGCGCGCTTCGCCCGCCCGGCGACCGCGGCGGACCTGCGTCAGACCGTCCTGCGGCTGCTCGCGAGCCCGAACCTCGCGGACAAGTCGTGGGTGACGAACCAGTACGACCGGTTCGTGCAGGGCAACACGGCGCTCGCGCAGCCCGACGACTCGGGCGTCATCCGCGTCGACGAGCAGTCCGGCCTGGGCGTCGCGCTCGCGACCGACGCGAACGGCCGCTACGGCAAGCTCGACCCGTACACGGGTGCGCAGCTGGCGCTCGCGGAGGCGTACCGGAACGTCGCGACGACGGGCGCCCGTCCGCTCGCGGTGACCGACTGCCTGAACTTCGGCAGCCCGGAGCACCCCGACTCGATGTGGCAGCTCGTCGAGGCGATCCGTGGCCTGGCGGACGCGTGCCAGGTGCTCGAGGTGCCCGTGACCGGTGGCAACGTGTCGCTGTACAACGGCACGGGCGAGCCGGGGAAGATCGACTCGGCCATCCACCCGACGCCGGTCGTCGGCGTGCTGGGCGTGCTGGACGACGTCGCGGACGCGGTGCCGTCGGGCTGGACCGCGCCGGGCCAGGCCGTCTACCTGCTGGGCACGACGCGCGCGGAGCTCGACGGCTCGGCCTGGGCGGACGTCGTGCACGGCCACCTGGGCGGCACACCGCCGCGGGCGGACCTGGACGCCGAGCGCCGGCTCGCGCAGGTCCTGGTCTCGGCGGCGCGGGACGACCTCGTCGACGCGGCGCACGACCTGTCCGAGGGTGGTCTCGCGATCGCGCTCGTCGAGTCGAGCCTGCGCTACGGCACGGGCGTGCAGGTCGACCTGGACGCGCTGTGCGCGCGGGACGGCGTGACGCCCTTCGAGGCCCTGTTCTCGGAGTCGCAGGGCCGCGCGCTCGTCGCGGTGCCGCGCTCGGAGGAGGTCCGCCTGCTCGACCTGTGCACCGCGCGCGGGGTCCCGGCGCTGCGCCTGGGCGAGACCGCCGAGACCTGCACCCCGGGTGCCGGCACGCCGGTCGACGACGGCGACCACGTGCACGCGCCCGCGGTCGAGGTGCGGGGCCTGTTCACGCTCCCCCTCGCCGAGGCGCGCGAGGCGTGGTCGGCCACGCTGCCGGCGCACTTCGGCTGAGCCACCCCGCCGGCGACCCACCGCCGGCGTCGTCCGGACGGCACGCCCCTGCACCGGGGGGCGTGCCGTCCGTGCGCATGGTGGTGCGCGCGCCCATGAAACCGGAGGGCACCGCTCCCGAATCGTTTCGCTCGCGCCCCGCACCGCTTTCTCACCCGCACCGCCCTTCCCGACCCGGTCCCGGGGTATCGGGCGGCGACGCGCGCGCTCCTTCCTCAGTGGCGCGGCAGGAGGCCTGTCGCCGACCTGAGGGAGCACGACCATGCCTGCAGCGAAGAAGAAGCCGGCGGACCTCGGCGGCGACGGGATGTTCCCGCCGCACCTCGAGGACCTCCCGGGCGCAGGGGCCCGCGACGCGGGCGAGCGCGTCGAGTACGCGGAGATCCTCCGCTCCATCTGCGGCGCGACCGACGACTCGCAGGCCGTCGAGCAGTACGACGGCACGCTCGGGGTCACCGTCGCGTTCGTCAACGCCCATGAGCGGCCCGTCGTCCAGGTGCAGTGGAACAACAACCTGGCGGCGACGTTCACCAACCCCGGCAACGTGAGCGGCGTGCGGTGGGGGACCGGCACGCTCATCGGCCCCGACCTCGTCCTCACCTGCGGTCACCTGTTCGACCCTGACCCCAACGGCTGGACGATCCCGCGCCAGAACGGCACGAGCACACCGCTGTCGCCGCAGCAGGTCGCGACCGCGATGCACGTCAACCTCAACTACCAGGTCGACTCGGGCGGCACGCTCCAGGCCGAGCAGAGCTTCGCGATCACGCAGCTCGTCGAGTACCGGCTCGGCGGCCTCGACATGGCCCTGTTCCGCGTCGCGGGCAACCCCGGCAACACGTTCGGCTGGTCCGAGTTCGGCACGACCAACGCGGCCGTCGGGGACATGCTCGCGATCATCGGGCACCCGGCCGGGCAGCCGAAGCGGGTCGAGGCCGGCCCGGCGACGCAGCTCAGCGGCTCGACGATCCGGTACGCCGACATCGACACGCTCGGCGGGAACTCCGGCTCGGGCATCCTGCACAGCCCGTCAGGACGGGTCGTCGGCGTGCACACCAACGGCGGCTGCACCGCGACCGGCGGCAGCAACTCGGGCGTCGCGATCGCGGCGATCGTCGCGGCCTCGCCGACGCTGCAGGGCCTGACCCCGAGCTCGGCCACCGGGCTGGGTCTCGACCTGGCGACCGCGCTGGCGACCGACGTGACGGGGACGTTCCTGTCCGCCGACACCGCGGCGGCGTCCGACACCGGCATCCAGGACCACATCGGCACGCCCATCGCGCAGGACCTCGCGACGAGCCTCGCGGCGGACACCGCCACCCCGAAGATCCAGGACCTCGTCGGCACCCCGCTGTCGCAGGACCTCGGCACGACCCTCGTCTCGGACGCGGGCACCCCGAAGGTCCAGGACACGATCGGCACGCCTCTCGTGCTCGACCACGGCACGGCCCTCGCGCTCGACGCCGGCACCCCGCGGCTGCAGGACACGATCGGCACCCCGGTCGCGGCCGACGCGATGACGCTCCCGACGCACGACTACACGACGACGCTCCAGACCGACACGCACGTCGCGGTCGACGTCGGCACGCCCGTCGCGGTGGACTCGGGCGCGGCCGACCAGCCGGGCACGGTGACCGCGGCCGACATCGGGATCCTGCAGCCCGGCGGCACGGTCATCAACCCGGTGATCAACCCCGGCCTCACCGGGGGGCTCGTCGGCGGGCAGCGACCGTTCGTGCAGGCCGGGCCGTACATCTCGCTCGGGCAGGACGACACGGCCGACACCGTCCTGGGCGCGGTGCTCGCCGAGCTCGAGGCGCTGATCTCGACCCAGACGCAGGTCCTCGCGTCCCTCCAGGCGCTGTACGCGACGCTCGCCGGCGACGCGGGCCTCACGGGCCAGGGCTGACGGGCGCCGACGTGATCGGCATCGTCTCCCACGCGGGCGACCTGCACACGCAGACCGTGGCCCGGCACCTCGACCTCCGAGGCGCCGGGCACCGGCTGCTCGACACGTCGCACGTCCCGACGTCGGCCGCCCTCACGGCGCGCCAGCGTCCCGACGGCACGTGGACCGGCACGTGGTCCGACGCGGACGGCGTGCTCGACCTCGCGGACGTCCGCGCCGTGTGGTGGCGTCGCCCGCAGCCGTTCGTCCTGCACGACGAGGTGACCCGGCCGCACGACCGCGGCTTCGCGCACGGCGAGTGCGCCGCGATGGTCGCGGGGCTGTGGTCGTGCATGTCCGCGGAGTGGGTCAACGACCCCGACCGGGACGAGGCGGCGTCGCGCAAGATGTGGCAGCTGCAGCTCGCGTCCCGCGAGGGCCTGCGGGTGCCGCGCACGTGCATGACGAACGACCCGGAGCAGGCGCGGGCGTTCGTCGCCACCGAGCCCGCGGGGGTCGTCTACAAGTCGTTCTCCGCGACGCCCCGGACGTGGCGCGAGACCCGACCCGTCCGCGAGGAGGACGTCGGGATGATCGACGCCGTGCGGTTCGCGCCGGTGATCTTCCAGGAGCTCGTGCCGGGCGGCCGGGACGTGCGCGCGACGGTCGTCGACGGGCAGGTCTTCGCGGCCGAGATCCGCGCGGACCGGTCGGCGTACGAGTTCGACTTCCGGATCGACACCACGCACGCGCCCATCACGGAGCACCGGCTGCCCGACGACGTCGAGCGCGGGCTCGTCGCCCTGACGCGGCGGCTCGGGCTGCGGTACGGCGCCGCCGACTTCCGGGTCGGGCCCGACGGCGAGCACGTGTTCCTCGAGGTGAACCCGGCGGGGCAGTGGCTGTTCGTCGAGCTCGCGACCGGGCAGCCGATCTCGGCCGCGCTCGCCGACCTGCTGATCCGGCTCGACACCGCCGACGACCGCGTCCCGGACGTCGCCCGGGGCATCGAGGTGCCCGTGTGACCATGGACCGGTGAAGCAGCAGCTCGGCGAGATCCTCGACCAGGTCCTTCGGCGCAACCCGGGGGAGGCCGAGTTCCACCAGGCCGTCCGCGAGGTCTTCGAGAGCCTCGAGCCCGTCCTGCGCAAGAACCCGCAGTACGTCGACGCCGCCGTGCTCGAGCGCCTGTGCGAGCCCGAGCGGCAGATCATCTTCCGCGTGCCGTGGGTCGACGACGAGGGTCGCGTCCAGATCAACCGCGGCTTCCGCGTCGAGTACAACTCCGCCCTCGGCCCGTACAAGGGCGGCCTGCGGTTCCACCCGTCGGTGTACCTCGGCATCGTCAAGTTCCTCGGCTTCGAGCAGGTCTTCAAGAACGCGCTCACCGGGATGCCCATCGGCGGCGGCAAGGGCGGGTCCGACTTCGACCCGCGCGGTCGCAGCGCCGGCGAGGTCATGCGGTTCTGCCAGTCGTTCATGACCGAGCTGTACCGCCACCTCGGCGAGCACACCGACGTCCCCGCGGGCGACATCGGCGTCGGCGGCCGCGAGATCGGCTACCTGTTCGGCCAGTACAAGCGCATCACCAACCGCTACGAGTCCGGCGTCCTCACCGGCAAGGGCCTGTCGTGGGGCGGGTCGCTCGTGCGCACCGAGGCCACCGGGTACGGCACCGTGCTGTTCGCCGAGCGGATGCTCGCGACCCGCGGCCAGGACTTCGACGGCCGCCGCGTCGTCGTGTCCGGCTCCGGCAACGTCGCGCAGTACGCGATCCAGAAGGCGCAGCAGCTCGGCGGGCACGTCGTCGCGTGCTCCGACTCCACCGGGTACGTCCTCGACGAGCAGGGCATCGACCTGCCGCTGCTGCAGCACGTCCGCGACGTCGAGCGGTTGCCCGTCTCGACCTACGCCGAGCGCCGCGGCGCGACGTTCGTGCCCGGCCGCCGCGTCTGGGAGGTCGGGGCCCAGGTCGCGCTGCCCTGCGCCACGCAGAACGAGCTCGACGAGGACGACGCGGCCGCGCTCGTCCGGTCCGGCGTCCTCGCCGTGTCCGAGGGTGCCAACATGCCGACCACCCCGAAGGCCGTCGCCCTGCTCCAGGACGCCGACGTCCTGTACGCCCCCGGCAAGGCCGCCAACGCGGGCGGCGTCGCGACGTCCGCCCTGGAGATGCAGCAGAACGCCAGCCGCGACTCGTGGACGTTCGAGTACACCGAGCAGCGGCTCGCGGGCATCATGCACGCCATCCACGACCGCTGCCTCGCCACCGCCGACGAGTACGACGCCCCCGGCAGCTACGTCGTGGGCGCCAACATCGCGGGCTTCACCAAGGTCGCCGACGCGATGCTGGCCCTCGGCGTCGTCTGACCCGCCGCCCGCCGCCTCGCCGCGGGCCGGCGGCCCCGTCCCCCTGACACCCGCCGTCCCCCTGACACCCGCCGCCCCCCTGACACCCGCCGCCCTCCCGCTGCCCGCCCCACCCTCAGGTCACCGAGTTCGCTGGTTGCTGCCGAGTTCGCCGGCTCCGGCTGACGACCTCGGCCCGGGGTGACGACCTCGGCAGCGGCGCGCGGCGGGGCGGGGGCGGCGGAAATCCCGTGGATCGGGCGCACGGGGCGCGCCTACCGTCGACGACGTGACGACCGAGACCGACGCGCTCCCCGAGGGAGCCGTGCGCGTGGTCCGCGCCGACCGCGGCGCGGTCCTCGTGCTGCCCGCGCGCGCCCTCGCCGGGGTCGGGTCCGGCCACGACGGCGACGGGCGCGACCACGCCCCGCACGAAGCGGGTGCCGGTCACGACCACGACCCGCACGAAGCGGGTGCCGGTCACGACACCCACGACCTTGCCCCGCGCGGCGACGGGGGCGGGGGCGGCGACGGCGCTCCTCACGACCAGCCGCGGCGGGTCGTGCTCGACCGCGACGGCCTCGCCCCGTCGGCCGACGGTCGCACCCCGCCCACCGTCGGCGACTGGCTGCTGCTCGACGAGACCCCCGACGGCCCACGCGTCGCCGAGCTCCTGCCGCGCCGGACCGCGCTGGTCCGCGACACCGCGGGCGAGACGTCGCGGACACAGGCGCTCGCGGCGAACGTCGACGTCGTGATGGTCGTCGAGCACCTCGACCCCGACCCCGACCTCGGTCGCGTCGAGCGGCTGCTCACGCTCGCGTGGCGGTCGGGCGCCCGTCCGGTGGTCGTCCTGACGAAGGCCGACCTCGTGCCCGATCCGGAGGGCATGGCCGCGGACGTCGCCCAGGTCGCGCTCGCGGTCGACGTGCACGCGGTCTCCGCGCAGGACGGCCGGGGCCTCGACGACCTGCGGCGGGACGTCGTGCTGCCGGGCTCGACCCTGGTGGTCGTGGGGCCGTCGGGCGCCGGCAAGTCGACGCTGGTCAACGCGCTGGCCGGTCGCTCGGTGATGGACGTGGGGGAGCGGCGCGCGGACGGCCGCGGGCGGCACACGACCACGCACCGCGAGCTCGTCCCGCTGACCGACGGTGCCGTCCTGGTCGACACCCCGGGCATCCGTGGGGTCGGCGTGGTCGCGGACTCCGACGCCCTGGAGACGACGTTCGCGGACGTCGCGGACCTGGCGCGCGCGTGCCGGTTCGCGGACTGCCGGCACGAGGGCGAGCCGGACTGTGCCGTGCGCGCGGCGCTGGAGTCCGGGGACCTGCCGGCGCGACGGCTGGAGTCGTTCCGCCGGCTGGAGCGGGAGGCGGCGTACCAGGCGCGTCGCGTGGACGCCCGGCTGGCCGCCGAGGAGCGCGCCCGGTGGAAGAAGGTCACCAAGGAGTACCAGCGCGGGATGCGCGGGCCGGGGCGCCCGCGCGGCTGACGCAGCCCGGCTGACACGGCCCGGCAGACACGGCCCGGCTGACGCAGCCCGACCGGCTCAGCCCGGCTGGCGCGGCCCGGACACCGCTCGTCGAAGCGTGCCGTCGAACCGCGTCGACGCCGGTGATCGTCAGGTGAAGCGATTAGGAAATCCTCATGTGCTCGCCTCGGACGGCCCTCGTCGGGTTTCCTCGTCGGGACCCGCCAGGAGCCGACCACGCAGGGAGCCCCGCTCATGTCCACCCGCAGATCCGCCGCCGCGCTGCTGGCCGCCGCAGCCGTCGCCGTCGCCGGCCTCACCGCCCTCACGGCGAGCGCCGCGCAGGCCGCCCCCGGCTGTCGCGTCGACTACGCCGTCACCAACCAGTGGCCGGGCGGCTTCGGCGCCAACGTCACCGTGACGAACCTCGGCGACCCCGTCCCGTCGTGGAAGCTCGACTGGACGTTCGGCGCGGGCCAGCGCATCTCGCAGCTCTGGAACGGCACGCTCACGACGAGCGGCTCGCAGGTCTCGGTCGCGAGCCTCCCGTGGAACGGCTCGCTCGCCACGGGCGGGACCGCGTCGTTCGGCTTCAACGGCGCGTGGTCGGGCTCCAACCCGGTGCCGTCGTCGTTCACGCTCAACGGCACGACGTGCACGGGCACCGTCCCCACGACGAACCCGACGCCGACGCCCACCGTCACGACCCCCACGCCCACCCCGACGGTCACCCCGACGCCGACGCCGACCCCCACGCCGACACCGACGCCGACCGTCACCCCGCAGCCGACCAGCGGCTTCTACGTCGACCCGACGACGCAGGGGTACAAGGCGTGGCAGTCGGCGTCGGGCACGGACAAGGCGCTGCTCGAGAAGATCGCGCTCACCCCGCAGGCCTACTGGGTCGGCAACTGGGCGGACGCGTCGCACGCGCAGGCCGAGGTCGCGGACTACACCGGCCGCGCCGTCGCTGCGGGCAAGACCCCGGTCCTCGTCGTCTACGCCATCCCGGGCCGTGACTGCGGCTCGCACTCGGGCGGCGGCGTGAGCGAGTCCGAGTACGCGCGCTGGATCGACACCGTCGCGCAGGGCATCAAGGGCAAGCCGTACGTCATCCTGGAGCCCGACGCCCTCGCGCAGCTCGGCGACTGCTCCGGCCAGGGCGACCGCGTCGGCTTCCTCAAGTACGCCGCCAAGTCGCTCACCCTCAAGGGCGCCCGGGTCTACATCGACGCCGGCCACTCGTCGTGGCTGACCGTCGACAACGCGGTCAACCGGCTCAACCAGGTCGGCTTCGAGTACGCGGTCGGCTTCGCGCTCAACACGTCGAACTACCAGACGACCGCGGCCTCCAAGTCGTACGGCCAGCAGATCTCGCAGCGGCTGGGCGGCAAGACGTTCGTCATCGACACCTCCCGCAACGGCAACGGGTCCAACGGCGAGTGGTGCAACCCGCGGGGCCGTGCCCTCGGTGAGCGCCCGACGACGGTGAGCGACGGCTCGGGCCTCGACGCGCTGCTCTGGGTCAAGCTGCCGGGCGAGTCCGACGGCGCCTGCAACGGCGGCCCCGGCGCCGGTCAGTGGTGGCAGGACGTCGCCCTCGAGCTCGCCCGCAACGCCAAGTGGTGAGCTGACGACGTCCCGCCCCCTCCGGGACGCCCCCACGACGAGCCCGCGGACGGCCCACCGTCCGCGGGCTCGTCGCTGTCCGCGCTCGGGCGCCGACGCCGGTGTGGAAGGTCTGTCGCCCCCGCCGCGACACACCTTCCACACGTGCCGGGGCGCCCGGGCACGCCCCGGGAAGCCGAGGCCCGGGGAGAATGGGGTCGTGGCAGGCAGACGACGGACCTCTCCCGACGACGGGCGCGCCGCGCTCGACGTGTGGCGCGCCGACCCGGCCGGCGTGCCCACGGGGGCGCGGCGCACCGCCGTGCGGTTCACGCTCGAGGAGCTCGCCGACGTCGCCCCCGGCAACGCGGTCGAGGTGCGGGTCCCGCCCGACGGCGCCGTCCAGGCCGTCGAGGGGCCGCGGCACACGCGCGGCACGCCGCCCAACGTCGTCGAGACCGACCCGCAGACGTGGCTCGCGCTGGTCACGGGCGCGACCACCTGGGCGGACGCCGTCGAGGCGGGTGCGGTCCGGGCGTCGGGGGAGCGGGCCGACCTGTCGTGGTGGCTGCCGCTGCAGGCGGCCCGGCGGCGCGGCTGACCTAGGATCACCGGGTGTCGTCGACCACCCCCTCGCCGCAGGACAGCCCGGACCAGCAGCCGGACGTCCCCGAGCGCCCGGTCCCGTCCGAGGCGGAGCTCCTCGCGACCGCGCAGCCCGCGACCGTGCGGCGCGCACCGAAGTACAGCGTGTTCATCGCCGCCGGGGCGATCGTCGGGATCGTGCTCGGCCTCGTGCTCGTCGCGGTGGTCGACCCGCAGGTCCGCTGGGTCTCCGACGGGTCGGGCTTCCTGCCGTTCCTCGAGGGCGAGGGTGCGGTGCGGACCGTCGTCGCGCTGGGCCTCGGGGTCGTCGGCGGGTTCGTCGGCGGCGCGCTCGCGGTGCTCGCCGACCGCCGCTCCACACGCGGTCGCTGACCCGGCGTCCGGGGTCCGGGCGTCGCCCGGAGGCCTCCACGGGCGTGTGCGACCATAGGGCCGTGGCCCCCCGCGCAGACGGACGACTGAACCACGACCTCCTCCCGAACGAGAAAGGCCCGCAGGACGCCTGCGGCGTCTTCGGTGTCTGGGCACCCGGCGAGGAGGTCGCCAAGCTCACCTACTTCGGCCTCTACGCGTTGCAGCACCGCGGCCAGGAGTCCGCGGGCATCGCGACGTCCAACGGCCAGCAGCTCCTCGTCTACAAGGACATGGGCCTCGTCTCCCAGGTCTTCGACGAGACCGCGCTGAACGCCCTGCAGGGGCACATCGCCATCGGGCACGCCCGGTACTCGACCACGGGCGGCAGCACGTGGGAGAACGCGCAGCCGACGCTCGGCCCGACGGCCGCCGGCACGGTCGCCCTCGGCCACAACGGCAACCTCACGAACTCCGCCGAGCTCGTCGACCTCGTCGCCGAGCGGTACGGCAGCCAGCGCCGCGGCGAGCTCGCGCGCGGCAACACGACGGACACCGCGCTCATCACCGCGCTGCTCGCGGGCGACCCGGACCACACGCTCGAGGCCACCGCGCTCGAGGTCCTGCCCCGCCTGCGCGGCGCGTTCAGCCTCGTCTTCATGGACGAGCACACCCTCTACGCCGCGCGCGACCCGCAGGGCGTGCGCCCGCTCGTGCTCGGCCGCCTCGAGCGCGGCTGGGTCGTGGCCAGCGAGACGCCCGCGCTCGACATCGTCGGCGCGTCGTTCGTCCGTGAGGTCGAGCCCGGCGAGTTCCTCGCGATCGACGCCGACGGTCTGCGCTCGACGCGGTTCGCGCCCGTCGACCGCGCGGGCTGCGTCTTCGAGTACGTGTACCTGGCCCGCCCCGACACCACGATCGCCGGCCGGTCCGTGCACGCCGCGCGCGTCGCGATGGGCCGCCGCCTGGCCGTCGAGCACCCCGTCGAGGCCGACCTCGTCATCCCGGTCCCCGAGTCCGGCACGCCCGCGGCCGTCGGCTTCGCCGCCGAGTCCGGCATCACGTTCGGGCAGGGCCTGACGAAGAACGCCTACGTCGGCCGCACGTTCATCCAGCCGTCGCAGACGCTGCGCCAGCTCGGCATCCGGCTCAAGCTCAACCCGCTGCGCGAGGTCATCCGCGGCAAGCGGCTCGTGGTCGTGGACGACTCGATCGTGCGCGGCAACACCCAGCGCGCACTCGTCCGGATGCTCCGGGAGGCCGGCGCCGCCGAGGTGCACATCCGGATCAGCTCACCGCCGGTCAAGTGGCCGTGCTTCTACGGCATCGACTTCGCGAGCCGTGCCGAGCTCATCGCGAACGGGCTCGGCCCGGACGAGATCGCGGCGTCGCTCGGCGCCGACTCCCTCGGCTACATCTCCGAGGAGGGGATGGTCGAGGCGACCGAGCAGCCCGCGTCCCAGCTGTGCACCGCGTGCTTCAGCGGCCGGTACCCCATCGAGCTGCCGCCCGCCGACCGCCTCGGCAAGCACCTGCTCGAGCAGAACGAGCTGCCCCTCGGTGCGCCCGAGGACGGCCTGCTCACCATCGTCCCGTCGTCCGGTGGCGCGTCCGCGCTGGAGCACCCGTGACCGCCCCCACGCCGCGCGTGACGTACGCCGAGGCCGGCGTCGACACGGAGGCCGGCGACAAGGCCGTCGAGCTCATGAAGGACGCCGTGCGCGCGACGCACGGCCCGCAGGTCCTCGGCGGCGTCGGCGGGTTCGCCGGGCTGTACGACGCGTCGGCGCTCACCCGCTACCGTCGCCCGCTGCTCGCGACGTCGACCGACGGCGTCGGCACCAAGGTCGCGATCGCGCAGGCCCTCGACATCCACGACACGATCGGGTTCGACCTGGTCGGCATGGTCGTCGACGACATCGTCGTGGTCGGCGCCAAGCCGCTGTTCATGACGGACTACATCGCGTGCGGCCGCGTCGTGCCCGAGCGCATCGCCGACGTGGTGCGCGGCATCGCCGCCGCGTGCTCCGTGGCCGGCACCGCGCTGGTCGGCGGCGAGACCGCCGAGCACCCCGGGCTGCTGGGCCCCGACGACTACGACGTGGCCGGTGCCGCGACGGGCGTCGTCGAGGCCGACGAGCTGCTCGGTCCCGAGCGGGTGCGGGCCGGTGACGTCCTCGTCGCGCTCGCGTCCAGCGGGCTGCACTCGAACGGGTACTCGCTGGTCCGCCGCGTCGTGCAGGTCGCCGGCTGGTCGCTGGACCGGCACGTCGACGAGCTCGGCCGGACGCTGGGCGAGGAGCTGCTGGAGCCGACGCGCGTGTACGCGAGCGACTGCCTGGCCCTCGTCGAGCGGGCGGGTGTCGCGGACGTGCACGCCTTCAGCCACGTGACGGGTGGTGGCCTCGCGGCGAACGTCGCGCGCGTCCTGCCGCAGGGTCTGGTCGCCGACGTCGACCGGTCCGGCTGGCAGCTGCCGCCCGTGTTCTCCCTGGTCCAGGGCCTCGGGGGCGTGCCGTGGCACGACCTCGAGGGCACGCTCAACCTGGGCGTCGGGATGGTCGCGATCGTCGCCGCCGACGCCGTGGACGGCGTCCTGGCGCACGCGGGCGAGCTCGGCCTCCCCGCCTGGGTGCTCGGCACCGTGCGCGACGCCGACCCGACGGTGGACGTCCTGGGGTCGCCCGACTTCGTCGCGGGGACCAAGGGTGTCGACGGCGGGGCCGTGCGACTCTCGGGCGCCTACCGGGTCTGACGCGCGCGCGGTTGCCGGCGCGGCCTGGCGCCGGCCGCCGACCTCGGCGACGGTGCAGGTGCGGTCGGGGCGACGTCGAACGCGGACGTCGGTGCGGTGGGGTCGAACCGGCACCGCACCCGCACGCACCCGCACCGCACGGCTCCGCACCGCGACGCCCGACGCCGGGTGCGCCGGAGCGAGCGCGGCGGCGTCGCGCCGACGGCCCAGACGTCAGCCGCGACCCAGGCGTCAGCCACGGCGTGTGCGGGCCACGAGGGGGTCGCCCGCAGCCACGCGCGCGACGACGGCGGATACCACGACTCCGGCCGGCGACGGAGGTCGCCGGCCGGGAGGTGCGTGGTGCCCGCTGCGTGTCGCGCGGTGGTCCGCCGGACGGGAGCGGTCATCGCCTCAGCGAGGGGTCCGACCTGCTCCGGCGTGGGTTGTCGGACCGACCGATGCCGACGTCAGCGGTCGTCGTCGGGCCAACGACGGTAGTCGTCGTCCTCGCCAGGCCGGTCTCCGGTGTCGATCGCGCTGCCGCGTCGCTCGGATCCGAGGTCGTTGTGGCTCAGCGAGCCGAGCTCCTGCTCGAGGGCTCGGTAGTTGGTCTCAGGGCTGAAGTACTTCAGCTCCCGGGCCACCTTGGTCTGCTTAGCCTTCTGACGGCCGCGCCCCATGGCATCGACCCCCTCTTACGTGGATGCGGGGCGGCACCGTGCTCACACGTGCGGCCCCGGGGTGCTGAATCGTCTCTTCGTGGGGCAACGGTACATGGTCCCGCCGTATTCCGACCACTCGCGCAGGCGCGACGCGCATCACGTGTCCGCCAGGGGTCGTGATGACCGATTCGCCGGGTTTAGGGTGACGGTACGGTTCGTGTAACGATGCATGATGAGAGTTGGATGAGAGTCTTGTGAAGTCCGTGACCATACTGTGTCCCGGAATGCGACGTCTGACCCTTTCGTTCATGCTAGTGAGACCCCTCGCTTCACCCGCACGAACCGCGCTACAGCGCACGCACCAACCGCACCCGTACTGGGCGGAGCCGGCAGTCCCGTCGTCCGCCCGCACGCTCGCCTCAGGAGGCAGCAGATGACCGCTCACCCCGCAGAGTCCGAGGCCCTGCTCACGCCGTCCGAGGTGGCGACGCTGTTCCGGGTCGACCCGAAGACCGTCACGCGCTGGGCGAAGGCGGGCAAGCTCTCCTCGATCCGCACCCTCGGTGGCCACCGCCGCTACCGCGAGTCCGAGGTCCGCGACCTGCTGAACGGTGTCCCGCAGCAGCAGAGCCCCACCGACGACTGACGCGACGCCCGGCCCCTCGGGTCGGACGCCCACGGCCGCCGGCGCGGCCACCCCTGACGTGCGCGCCCGCTGACGCGCACGTCGCCATGTCCGCTCGACTCCACGTGCGCCACCGCGACCTGCACGCGACCGCACGGCCGCGACGCGGACGAGCGAGGTTGCGCACCAGCTGTGCGACCCAGACGAGCGCGACTCCGCACCAGCTGTGCGGCCCAGACGAGCGCGGCCCCATGCGGCCGTGCGGCCCAGCCGAGCGCACCACGACCCGCCACCCTCGCGACGAGGTGAGGAAACGGGCCGACGAGCGCGGGCCTCAGTCGCGCCGGCGCATACCTGCCGCCGCGAGCAGTGCCACGACGGCCACCGCGCCACCCAGGATCGCCCGGGCGCGCGTCCGGCGACGCGGGTCGGCGTCCTTGGCCGTGGCGTCCTCGAACAGGCGCTTGGCACCGTTCACGGCACCCTTGGCCTGCGTGCGCGGGTCGAGGCGGTCGGCGAGCTGGTCGACGGTCGCGGCGAGCTCGGCGCGCGTCCGCGTCACCTCGCCCTCGAGCTCGACCATCTTCGGCGTCGAGATGGCCGGCTTCGCGTCCTTCTCGTCCTGCCCGGTCGCCTTGGTCTGGTCGCTCACGCGTTCCACCCCGCCTTCACGGCCTCGAGGTCCTCCTGCACGTTCTCGATCGCCCGGTCCGGCGTGGGGGGCGACCCGCGCTTGACGAGCCGGATCCCGACCAGCGCGAGGATCACGGTGACGATCAGCAGGAAGACGGTGACGATCAGGGCGGCGAGCCACGCGTCCATCACCGTGGACAGGCCGAGGATCGCGGTGGCGATCGCGGCGGCCAGCACGTAGAGCGCGAGGACGCCCGCGGCCGTGAGGAGACCGGCCCCGATCCCGAGCTGCTGGGCCTTGGCGGCGACCTCTGCCTTGGCGAGCTCGATCTCGGCGCGCACGAGGCGCGACGTCTGCTCGCTCAGGTCGCTCACCAGCTGGCCGATGCTCCGGGACTCGCCCGCCGGTCCTGGCTGCGTGGTCATGGTCACGCCCTCTCGTCCACTCGTCGTCCGGGCTCTGCCGTCCGGGACTCCCAGTGTGACGGTGCAGGTGGACGGCCGCATCCGAGCCGCGCCGACCGGACGACGGGTGTCGTCCGGTCGGGGGCGTGCACGGTCAGTCGGACCAGGGGTGGACGTGCTCCTCGGCGGGGTGCGTCACCTGGTGCGCGCGGGTCATCGACATCGGCTGCCCCTTCGGCAGGCGGTGCCGCGCCCACGCCGCGAGGCCCGCGGCGACGGCGATCAGCGCGACTCCGACGAGCAGCGCGGCGAGCCACGGCTCGACGGCGTGCGAGAGCCCGATGACGGCGGCGGTGACGAACAGCGCGAGGCCGAAGAACGTCAGCAGCGCGGCGGCGCCGAACCCGATGGCGGACGGCCGGGCCTCGATCGCGCGGGCGCGCACGCTCGCACTGACCGCGTCGATCTCCGCCTGGATCGCCTCACGGACCCGGTCCTCGGCCTGCCCGATCTTCTCCCGCGCGAGGTCCGCGAAGGGTTCGGTGAAGCGCTCGAAGAACGGCTTGCGCGGGCGCTCGGGTCCGGGGGTGCTGCTCACGGGGTCCTCCGTCGACGGGACAGTGCAGTGCGGTGCACGTCCCACCCTAGGCGGGTGCCGGGCCGGGGGTCGGGATCATCGGCCCAGGTCGCCGCGCGTCCCGCGGCCGCGACGGTCCCGGCCGGCGCGAGGCGCCCCGGGATGCACGAAGGCCCCCCGGTGATCCAGGGGGCCTTCGTCGAAGGTGGCTCCGACCGGCGTCGATCCGGTGACCTTTCGATTTTCAGTCGAACGCTCTACCAACTGAGCTACAGAGCCTCGGAACGAGAACGCCGGTCCGAGGACCGGCGCTTCGAGCGACCCCGACGGGACTTGAACCCGCGACCTCCGCCGTGACAGGGCGGCGCGCTAACCAACTGCGCTACGGGGCCTTGGTGGAACAAGGCCTTGCTGCTTCTCACTGCACCTGCTCGTACCCCCAACGGGATTCGAACCCGTGCTACCGCCGTGAAAGGGCGGGGTCCTAGGCCGCTAGACGATGAGGGCGTGTCCGCCCCAACGACGAGGCGCCGGTTGACCGGAGTCGAGCATACGGGGTCGGCGGCCCGAACTCCAAAATGGCGGACGGTCACCCGGTCGGTGGCACGGGGGCGGCGGCGGGCGCGAGGCGGTCGCCGGCGGGACGGGGCGGCGCTGAGCAGGCAGAATGGTCGCGTGGTCGAGATGTCGCGGGACGATTTCGAGGACGCGGTCCGCGACGCGCTCGACGAGATCCCGCCCGAGCTGGCCCGGCTGATCGACAACGTCGTCGTGCTGGTCGAGGACGACCCGCCGCCGGACGACCCCGAGCTGCTCGGCCTCTACGAGGGCACGCCGCTCACCGAGCGGGGGGAGTGGTGGGCCGCGGGGTCGCTGCCCGATCGGATCACCGTCTACCGCCGTCCGACGCTCGCGATCTGCGCGGACCGGGACGAGGTCGTCGAGGAGGTCGCGGTGACCGTCGTGCACGAGGTCGCGCACCACTTCGGCATCGACGACGACCGGCTGCACGAGCTCGGCTGGGGCTGACGCGCCCGGCTAGGGTCGGCGCATGGTCGCCGTCGGAGTCGTGCTGCTGCCCCAGGACCGCTGGTCACGAGCGAAGGACCGCTGGCGGCAGGCCGAGGAGTGGGGCTTCGACCACGCGTGGACCTACGACCACCTGGCGTGGCGGACGCTCGCCGACGGTCCCTGGTTCGCGACCGTCCCGCTGCTGGCCGCTGCGGCCGCCGTCACGGAGCGGATCGCGCTCGGGACGTTCGTGGCGTCGCCGAACTTCCGGCACCCCGTCCCGTTCGCCAAGGACGTGCTCGGGCTGGACGACGTCGCGGGCGGGCGGTTCCTGCTCGGCCTCGGGGCCGGGGGTGAGGGGTTCGACGCGTCGGTCACCGGGCCGGCGTGGTCGCGCGGGGAGCGGACGCGGCGGTACGAGGAGTTCGTCGTGCTGCTCGACCGGCTCCTGACGCAGCCGGCCACCGAGTTCACGGGGGAGTTCTACGAGGCGCACGACGCCCGGATGATCCCCGGCACGATCGCGCGGCCGCGCACGCCGTTCGTCATGGCCGCGGCCGGGCCGCGCACGATGTCGCTCGCGGCCCGGTACGGGCAGGGCTGGGTGACGTACGGGCCGTCGTTCGACTCGGAGGGCGTCGACGACGACCCGCACGCGGCGCAGGAGCGCTGGTGGGCGGGGCTCGCGGACGTGTCGGACCAGATGGACGCGGCCGAGGCGGCCGCGGAGCGGGACGGGTCCACGCTGCCGCGGCTGCGCCGGTACCTGAGCCTCGACGGGGCGCCGGTCTTCTCGCTCACGTCGCTGGACCTGGCGCTCGAGGGCGTCGAGCGGGCGGCCGGGCTGGGGTTCACCGACGTCGTCGTGCACTGGCCGCGACCCGACGGCATCTACGCCGGCAGCGAGTCGGTCCTCGAAGGGCTGGCCGAGCGGCTGCCCGCTCTCCAGGCGATGCCGGTCGCGCAGCGCTAGCCGGACGCGACCGGGCCGGGCCCGCCGGCGTGGCGAGCCCGGCCCGGGGCGTGCGGGGTCGGGTCAGTGGGCCTGGCGGGCCTCCCACGCGCTCGACACCATGTCGGCGAGCGTGTGGGTCATGCGCCAGCCGAGGTCGCGTGCGGCGAGCTCGCCCGACGCGACGATCCGGGCGGGGTCGCCGGGGCGCGGCGGGGCGACGTCGGGCTCGAACGCGATGCCGGTGGCGTCCGCCATGGCCGTCATGATCTGGCGCACGGACACGCCGTCGCCCGAGCCGAGGTTGTAGACGGGTTCGAGGGTGCGGCCCTCGCCGAGAGCGCGGGCGGCCGCGACGTGCGCGTCGGCGAGGTCGGCGACGTGGATGTAGTCGCGGACGCAGGTGCCGTCGGGCGTGGGGTAGTCGGTGCCGTTGATGCGCGGCGTGCGGCCCTGGGTGAGGGCGTCGAGGACCAGCGGGAACAGGTTGTGCGGGCTGGTGTCGTAGAGGTCCGGGGTGCCGGAGCCGACGACGTTGAAGTACCGCAGCGAGGTGTGCCGCAGGCCCGTGGCGCGGCCCTGGTCGCGCAGCAGCCACTCGCCGATGAGCTTGGACTCGCCGTAGGGCGACTCGGGCGTGGTGGCGGTGGTCTCGGTGACGAGGTCGACGTCGGGCGTGCCGTAGACGGCGGCGGAGGAGGAGAAGACGATCGCCTCGACGCCCTGGTCGGCCATGGCGGTGAGCAGGTTGGCGGTGCCGGTGACGTTCTGCTCGTACGTGTGCAGGGGGCGGTCGACCGAGACGCCGGCGTACTTGAACCCGGCGAGGTGCACGACGCCGGTGACGTCGTGCTCGGCGAGCGTGCGTGCGACGAGCGGGACGTCGAGGATGGAGCCGTGGACGAACGGCACGTCGGCGGGGACGAACCCGCGGTGCCCGCTCGACAGGTCGTCGAGCACCACCGGCGGGATGCCGGCCTGCTGGAAGGCCCGCACCACGTGCGACCCGATGTACCCCGCTCCACCCGTCACCAACCATGTCATGGGGCCAGCGTAGCCCACGGATGTTGATCTGTGTTCGATCCTGGGGATATCTGATCGAATTCTGGTCGTCGTTCGAGTGGCGGACCGAGAAACGCTCAGTACCCTGAGCATTCCGGAGACGGACCTGCCTCTCCCGCGCGGACAGCCACCGCGGACGACACACCCAGGAGGGCACGTGGACGACGGCGAGCTCGCACTCGCCCCCGGAGGGAGCGTCCGCTCCACCCGGGAGCTCGCCCTCGCCGTGGAGGAGGTCACGTCGCGGACCGAACGGCTCCTGCGCGACCTGCTCGACGAGCGCGCCGCCCGCGCCGGACGGCAGGCCGACGAGGCCCGCGAGCTCTGGGACGACCTCGCCTCCACGCTCGGCGGCAAGCTCATGCGGCCCCGGCTCACCGCCGCCGCGTACCTCGGGCTCGGCGGGCACGACGTCGACGCCGTCGCACCCGTCGCCGCCGCGCACGAGGTCCTGCACGTCGCGATGCTCGTCCACGACGACGTGCTCGACCACGACGACGTCCGCCGCGGGCGGCTCAACGTCAGCGGCGCGGCCCGCCGTCGCGCGCACCGCGACGGGATGCCCGCCGACGTCGCCGACGGCCGGGCGCTCGCCGCCGGGCTGCTCGCGGGCGACCTCGCCCTCGCGACCGCGTTCCGGCTGCTCGCCCGCACGCCCGTCAGCGCCGACGTGCGGATGCGGCTCACCGACCTCCTCGCGGACGGCGTCGAGACCGCCGTCGCCGGCGAGCTCCTCGACGTCGCGTCCGAGGCGCTCGCGCCCGCCGACGTCGACGCGCTGCTCGTCGCGGCCCTCAAGACCGCCGAGTACTCGTGCCGCGTCCCGCTCGCGTCCGGCGCCGTGCTCGCGGGTGCCGACGTCGAGGTCCTCGACCGGCTCGACGACGTCGCCGCCGCGCTCGGGCTCGCGTTCCAGCTCACCGACGACGACCTCGGGGTGTTCGGCGACGCGTCGCTCACGGGCAAGTCCGTGCTGTCCGACCTGCGCCGGGGCAAGCGGACCGAGCTGCTTCGCCTCGCCTACGCCCGCACCGACGACACCGGCCGCGCGACGCTCGACCGGTACGTCGGCCGGGACGACCTCGACGAGCACGGCGCCGCTCAGGTGCGGGCCGTCATGGTCGACTCGGGCGCGCTCGCCGCCGTCCGGACCCTCGTCGAGCGCACCGCCGACCGAGCCCGACGCCACGCCGCCGCACTCCCGGAGCCCCTGGCGGGCTACCTTGTGGGCGTCGTCGACGATCTGGTCGGACGGGGGCACTGAGGCATGAGCGTGGAGCACGCCCGGGAGACCGGGCGCCGGACCGGCGCGCGCACGGCGCACGACCGCTCGGTCCGGCTGTACGACGCCACCGCGGCGCGCACGAGCGCGCTCGTGCTCGGGGCGTACTCGACGTCGTTCGGGTGGGGCGCCCGGCTGCTCGGGCGGCGCGCGCACCGCGACATCGAGGCCGTCTACGGGCTGGTGCGGCTCGCCGACGAGGTCGTCGACACGTTCGGCGGGCCCGGCGCGGCCGCCGAGCTCGACGAGCTCGAGGCGCAGACCGTCCGAGCCCTGCGCACCGGGTACTCGACCAACCTCGTGGTGCACGCCTTCGCGCGGACCGCACGCCGCGTGGGCATCACGACCGTCGAGACCGAGCCGTTCTTCGCGTCGATGCGCGCCGACCTCACCGTCGCCGCGCACGACCGCGCGAGCTTCGAGCAGTACGTGTACGGGTCCGCCGAGGTCGTCGGGCTGATGTGCGTGCGGGTGTTCCTCAACGCCGAGCGCGTGCCCGGCGAGCCCGTCCGGCAGCCCGACGACGAGCAGGTCGCGGGTGCCCGCGCGCTCGGCGCGGCCTTCCAGAAGATCAACTTCCTGCGGGACCTGGGCGTCGACGCGGGCGAGCTCGGGCGGGCGTACTTCCCCGGCTCGACCCCGGGGCGGCTCACCGACGACGAGCGGGACGCGGCGCTCGCCGAGATCGGCCGCGACGTCGAGGTCGCGCGTGCGGCGCTGCCCCGGCTGCCCGGGCGGTCGCGGTACGCCGTGGCGGCGACCCTCGCGCTCTACGACCGGCTGCTCGCCGACCTCGCGGCGCAGCCCACCGAGCACCTGCTCGCCGCACGCGTGCGCGTGCCCGGGCCCGTGAAGGTGCGCGTCGTCGCGGGCGCGGTCGCGCGGCAGTGGTGGGACCGCCGGCGCGGCGCGTCCGGCGGCGCGTCCGGGCGGTCGGGACGGTCCGCGTGACGACCACGGCACCCCGGCCCGGCACGCGGGCCGCGCACGGGCACGGCCCCGACGGTCGCGTCGTCGTCGTGGGCGGCGGGATCGGCGGGCTCATGACGGCCGCGCTGCTCGCCCGGGGCGGCGCGCAGGTCACGCTCCTCGAGCGGCACGACCGGCTCGGCGGGCGGATGGGGACCCTCACGCTCGACGGGTTCCGGTTCGACACCGGGCCGTCGTGGTACTTCATGCCCGAGGTGTTCGCGCACGCGTTCGCGCTGCTCGGCGAGCGGGTCGAGGACCACCTGGACCTCGTGCCGCTGGACCCGGCGTACCGGCTGTTCACCGAGCCGGAGCGTCCCGGCGCGGCCGCCGGAGGGTTCGACCTCGTCGCCGACGCCGAGCAGAACTGGGCGACGTTCGAGGCGCTCGAGCCCGGTGCGGGCGAGGCCGTGCGGCGGTACGCGCAGGACGCGTCGCTCGCGTACCGGACCGCGCTCGACCACTTCCTCTGGACGACGTTCCAGCGGCCCGACCGGCTCGTCTCCGCCCCCGTCCTGCGGCGCGCGGGCACGCTCGTCGACCTGCTCACGCACACCCTCGCGGAGCGGATCGAGCGGACCGTCGAGCACCCCGTGCTGCGGCAGGCGCTCGGCTACCACGCGGTCTTCCTCGGGTCGTCGCCGTACCGGGTCCCCGCGCTGTACTCGCTCATGAGCCACCTCGACCTGGTCGAGGGCGTCCGCTACCCGCGCGGCGGCATGTACACGGTGATCGAGGCGCTCGAACGGCTCGCCGTGCGCGAGGGCGTCGAGATCCGCACCGGGGTGGACGTCGTCGCGATCGAGGTCGACGACGCCCCGCGGACCGTCCGGTCGCCCCGGCGCACCGGTGTCGCGCGCGGTGTGCGGCTCGCGTCGGGGGAGGTCGTCGAGGCCGACGTCGTCGTGTCCGGGGCCGACCGGCACCACACCGAGACCGCGCTGCTCGACGCCCGGCACAGCGACCACCCGGCCGCGTCGTGGGAGCGGCACGGGCCCGGGATCTCCGCGCTGCTCGTCATGGCGGGCGTGCGCGGCGCGCTGCCCGAGCTCGCGCACCACTCGCTGTTCTTCACGCGGGACTGGCCCGGGAACTTCGAGGACATCCTCGGCACCGGGCGGTCCGGGCCGGAGTCGGACCTGCGGGTGCCCGACGTCGGGTCCGTCTACGTCTCGCGGACCACGGCGACCGACCCGGGCGCCGCACCGCCCGGCCACGAGAACCTCTTCCTGCTCGTGCCGTTCCCCGCCGACGCGTCGCTCGGCGACGGCCCGCCCGGCAGCCCCGCACGCCAGGCCGTCGAGCGGCACGCCGACCGGTTCCTCGACCAGGTCGGTGCGTGGGCGGGCATCGACGACCTGCGCGGCCGCGTCGTCACGCGCCGCGTCGTCGCCCCCGCCGACCTCGCGCGCGACCTGTCCGCGTGGCGCGGCACCGCCCTCGGCATGGAGCACACGCTCGCGCAGAGCGCGATGTTCCGTCCCGGCGACGCGTCCGCCCGCGTGCCGAACCTGCTGCACGTCGGCGGCGGCACCGTGCCCGGCGTCGGGCTGCCCATGTGCCTCATCAGCGCCGAGCTCGTCGCGAAGCGGCTGCTGGGGGAGACGTCGACCCGGCCGCTGCCGACCCCGCTGCGCCCCGGCTACCTCGACGCGGCCCGGCCCGCCGGGCTCTGGTCCGCCGTCCGGGCCGGCCGCGCATGACCGGGTTCGCGTACCTCGGCGCGCTGCTGCTGTCGCTCGGCGGGCTCGCGCTCGTCGACCGGCGGTTCCGCCTCGCGTTCTGGGCCGACGCCCGACGCGCCGCCTGGACGATCGGGATCGGCGTCGTCGGGTTCCTCGTCTGGGACGTCGCCGGGCTGGTGCTCGGCATCTTCGCGCGGGGCGACTCGCCGCACATGACCGGGATCCTGCTCGCGCCCGAGCTGCCCGTCGAGGAGGTCTTCTTCCTCACGCTGCTCTGCTACACCGCGCTGATCCTGTGGCGCTGGTTCGACCGGACCGCCGAGCTGCGGGCCGCGGGGACGCGTGCGCTCGCCGAGCGTGACCGCCCCGGGGCCGGCAGCGACGCGGGAGGTGCGGCATGACGAACATCGTGCTCAACGTCGCCGTGCTCGTCGTGCTGCTCGCCGTGTCCTTCCCGACGCTGCGGCGGCTGCGCGGCGCGCCGCTGGCCTGGACCCTCGTGCACCTGTGCGTGCTGACCGCGGTGTTCGACACCCTGATGATCCAGGCCGACCTCTACGTGTTCGACCCCGACAAGATCCTCGGGGTGTACATCGCGGGGGCGCCGCTGGAGGACTTCGCGTACGCGATCGCGGCGGGCGTCGCGATGCCCGTGGTGTGGACGGTGCTCGGGCGTCGTCGGGAGCGTGCCGCCGCGGCGGTCGGGCCGGACGGCGCGGACGGGGTGCGAGGGACCGGCGGGACGGGGTCGTCGGGCGACGGCGGGGCGTCGTGAGGGAGGTCCTCGCCGCGTCGCGGCCGTTCTCCTGGATCAACACCGCCTACCCCTTCGCCGCCGGGTACCTCATGGCGACCGGCGGGCGGCTCGACGCGACGTTCGTCGTCGGGACGCTGTTCTTCCTCGTCCCGTACAACCTGCTGATGTACGGCGTGAACGACGTCTTCGACTACGCGTCCGACCTGCGCAACCCCCGCAAGGGCGGGATCGAGGGCGGGCTCGTCGCGCCCGAGCGGGCCGCGGCCGTGCACCGACGCATCCTGTGGGCGAGCGTCCTGTCGACGCTGCCGTTCGTCGTCTGGCTGGTCGTCGTGGGGTCCGCCGCCGCGACCGCGGTGCTCGCGCTCGTGCTCTTCCTGGTGGTCGCCTACTCCGCGCCCGGGCTGCGGTTCAAGGAGCGGCCCGTCCTCGACTCGTTCACGTCCGCGATGCACTTCGTCGGGCCGCTGCTCTACGCGCTCGTGCTCGTCGACGCCGACCTGCGAGCCCCGACCGTGTGGCCCGTGCTCGTCGCGTTCGTGCTGTGGGGCATGGCGTCCCACGCGTTCGGTGCCGTGCAGGACGTGCGGGCCGACCGGGAGGGCGGGATCGCGTCCGTCGCGACCGCGCTCGGCGCCCACCCCACGGTCGTCCTGTCGACCCTCCTCTACGTCGGCGCCGCCGCGGTCCTGCTCGTCGTGCCGTGGCCCGGCGTCCTCGCCGCCGTCCTCCCGCTGCCGTACGCCGTCAGCACCGCGCTGTTCTGGCGCGTCACCGACGACGACTGCGAGCGCGCCAACGCCGGGTGGCGGCGGTTCCTGTGGCTCAACCTCGTCACGGGGTTCCTCGTGACGATGCTGCTCATCGCGATCGCGCGGACGTCGACGGGCTCGTGACGCCCCGCGGTGGGTGCCGCCCGGTTCACGACGTGGCCGCGACCGCCTCGGCGGCGGCCTGACGGCCCGACTCCGGCAGGTCCGCGTCGGCGTCGAAGCACGGCGCCCGCAGCTGCGTGACCGTCGCCCAGCCCCGCGCGAGCAGACCGGCGTCCGTGTCCGGCTCGCGTGTGATCTCGACGTCCGAGTACGTGAGCTGCAGGTGCCCGTGCTCGAGCTCGTGGATGCGGGCCTGCACCGCACCGAACGACGCGAGCGGCGCCTTGCGGAGCCCTCGCACCTGGTCGGCGGGCAGGTCGGGCACGTTGAGGTTGAGCACCCGGGCCTGGTCCGGCCCCTGCGCGACGAGCCAGTCGAGCACCGGCCGGGCGAACGCCGCCGCCGTCTCCCAGTGCCGCGGCTCGTGGTACGCCATCGACACCGCGAGGCCCGGGATCCCGTGCGTCGCGCCCGACAGCGCCGCGCCCACCGTCCCCGAGTGCAGCACCGCGTGGCCGGTGTTCGCGCCGCGGTTCACGCCCGACAGCACCAGGTCCGGCTTCGGCCCGAACCCCCCGTACGCCGCCACGAACGCGATGAGGCCCGGCGCGGCGCGGACCGCGAACGACGTGATCCCGTCCGGCAGCCCCGGCGACGACTTCGGCGCGACGATGAGGCGGCCGTCCTGCTCGGCGCCGAGCAGCGACGCGCTCGCGCCCGACGACTCGCGTGCCGGGGCGGCGACCACGACGTCGTGACCCGCGTCCGCCGCCATCACGGCGAGCGTCGTCAGGCCGGGGGAGTCGATGCCGTCGTCGTTCGTCACGAGCACACGCACGGGGATCACCTCGGGGTCGACGAAGGGGACGTCCCCATCGGACCCGACGTGGCGCGACGCCGCCACCCGGGCAGGCCGACGCGTCGTCGGCCTGAGCCCGGCCGACCTGGTGCCTGGGCCGTCGGCGTCCGGCCGGTCAGGCCGGGTCGCCCGCCGGGCGCACGACGACCCGTCGGGCGAACCGCTCGATCTGCTCCCGGCGTCCGGTGCCCAGGCCGCGTCGGGTCACGTTGAGCGCCCCGGCCGCCGCGCCCAGGCGCACCGCCTCGTTCAGCGGCAGCCCACGGCCCAGCCCGACGGCGATGCCCGCCGTCATCGAGTCGCCCGCGCCCCGGTGGTCCACGACCGTGATCGGCGGCGGGAGGACCTCCTCGACCGCGTCGCGCGTCACCACGAGCACCGGCTCGCCCGCGCGGGACACGACGACCGCGTCCAGCCCGTCGTCGACGAACCGGTGCGCCGCCTCGAGCAGGTGCGCCGGGGCGTCCGACTCGACGAACCCGCCCTCGACGAGCTCCTCGTGGCTGATCTTCAGGACCGCGCCGCCCGCCTCCGCGAACGCCGCCGCGGCCCGGCCCGACAGGTCCGCGACGACCGTCCGGCCCGCAGCTCGCAGGTCACGCGCCAGGCGCCCGACGACCGCCGCGGGCAGGATCCGGGGCGGGTCCGCGCCCGTGAGGACCGTGACGTCCGCGTCCATCGCCTCGACCAGCACCGTGCCGTACAGGTCGTCGAGCTCGTGCCGGTCGAGCGAGTGCGGCGGGGTCTGGGCGACCTCCTGCCGCTCGCCGTCGCGCCGGTCGTGCACGTACGCGCCGTTGCCTCCCGCGTACGCCGTCGGTCGCACGCGCAGCCGCTCGACCTCCGCGAGGTGCGCCAGGACCGTGCCCGTCTCCCCGCCGAAAGGCCCGCACACCACGACGTCCGCACCGAGCGACACGGCCATGCGGCCGACCCACAGGCCCTGCCCGCCCGCGTGCACGTGCACCTCGGGGTTGGACTCCTCGCTGGTCGGGGCCTCGATCGTGATCGTCAGCAGCGGGGTGGGCGCGAGCACGCAGACCCGGGGGCTGCGGGTCTCGTCGGTCGTCGTCGGCTGCTGCGGCGGCATGCCTCCGAGTGTGCGGTCAGGGTGCGGGGCCCGCGCGCTGGAGCGTGCCGGGCGCTTCAGGGCTTCTCGGGGGCGCGCCCGCGGACCTCGTCGGCGGCGAACCGCTGGTGCGACGCCGACAGCTTCGCGCGTGCCGCCGCCCCCAGGTCGACCCCGAGGACGTCCGCCAGGCACACCAGGTAGATGAGGACGTCCGCCATCTCCTCGCCCGCGCGGGCGCGTCGCTCCGGCACGTCGAACGTCGCGACGGCCTCGTCCGCGCGCACCCACTGGAACAGCTCGGCGAGCTCGCCCACCTCGCCGACCAGCGCGAGGATCACGGACTTCGGGTCGTGGAACTGCTGCCAGTCGCGCTCCGTCGAGAACTCGCGGACGAGCCGGGTCAGCTCGGCGATCTCACGTTCGGCGGGGGGTGTCGTCGTCACCGGGCCAGCGTGGCACCTGCGTCCGACGTCGGGGGAGGGGCCCGGTGCCGAGACGTCAGGACGGTGGCGTGAACTGGCTGGCGGTGAACACCGCGCCCTGCGGGTCGCGGATCGTCGCGGTGCGCGTCCAGTCGGACTCGTCCGTCCCGAGGACCGTGCCGCCGTGCCGGGTCGCGAGGTCGGCCGCGGTGTCGCGGTCCTCGACGGTGAACGTGACGTGCCAGTGCGGGGGCTCGTCGCCGACCGTCGGCCCGAGCCAGCCGATCGCGTCCGCGAACCCCGGGGGTGCGGAGACCTCGTCCTGCCGCTCGTGGATGCCGGGGTCGACGGTCGCGGCGAGGTGGTCGGCGTAGCCGGGGACGCGGATCATCGTCGCGAACCCCAGGTCGCTGAACTCCCAGCCGAACGCGCGCCCGTAGAGGTCGCGCGCGGCGTCCTGGTCGGTCGTGCGCAGGTCGGTGAAGTTCCACGCGCCCGGTGCGTTGGTGATCTGCGCGCCGAGGCGGTTCTTCGCCTGCCAGAGCCGCAGGCCGGCGCCCTGGGCGTCGGTGAACGCGGCCCAGGTGCCGCCCTCGCCGGCGACGGTCGGCCCGGTCGTCACGGTCGCGCCGGCCGCCTCCAGGCGGGCGAGTGCGGCGGTGAGGTCGTCGACCGCGACGTACGTGTGCCACGAGGGGTCCGACGTCGGCGTCCCCGTCCCGGGCGTCCGTGGGCCGCCGATGCCCGCCGCGTCCTGGCCGTCGAGCTGGGCGATCACGTACCGGACGGGCGCGTGCGGCGGCGTCGCGTCGTGGAACGTCCAGCCGAGCAGCGCGCCGTAGAAGGCCGTCGCCGCCTCGACGTCGTCCTGCTCGAGGTCGATCCAGGACGTCACGCCCTGCGGGTAGGTCCGCTGCAGCGTCATCGCACGCCTCCGTCGTCGGCTGGGTCGTCTGCCGTGCTCCGACCGACGTTACGACCGACCACCGACACCTGGGCAGCCCCGAGCCTGGCGACGACGCTGGTCACGCCGATGGTCCGGCGCTCGCTGCGAGGGCGTCGCGGGGAGCCGAGGGGCCGTGGAGCGGTCGGCGCCTTCACTCGATCGAGTGATCCGCTGCGGACCCGTGGGCGGCCGTGGGAATCGCTTGCCACAGCGCGACGACATCTCACCGGGGCGGATGGGGAGCGCAGGGTCGCACCCCGCGTGACCTGCGTCAATACCGGTAATGACACCGGTCTGACCTGCGCCGTCGTCGCCCAGACGGGCCGGGCCGCGGACTGCTCGCAGCGGCCCGTGGCGCCGCGGAGGGGCCGTTGACCCCCCGATCGGCGCGTCGCTAATGTCGCAAGTGAACCATTAGTACGTGATCTTTACAAATCGCCGGTCCCATCTGTCCCCCCAGGAGGCCCCATGCGTTCCCGGCACCACGACCCCGCCCGCCGCCCTCAGCGTCGAGGGCTCGCGGCCACCGCACTGCTCGCCGTCACCGGCGTCGTCGCCGCGATCGTCGCCGCGACCCTCCCCACCGCCGCGTCCGCCGCCGGCTCCCTCACCGCGACGTTCACGTCCGCCGGTGACTGGGGGACCGGCCACCAGGTGTCCGTCCGCGTCACCAACGGCACGTCCGCACCGGTCAGCAAGTGGACCCTCGAGTTCGACCTGCCGTCCAACGTCGCGATCACCAGCTCGTGGGACGCCGACGTCGTCCGCACCGGCAACCACTACCGCGCCACGTCGAAGAGCTGGGCAGGCGCCCTCGCGCCCGGTGCCACGCAGCAGTGGGGCTACGTCGCGTCCGGCCCGTTCGGCGGCCCGACCGGCTGCACCGTCAACGGCGGCGCGTGCAACGGCGGCCCCGGCCCGTCCCCGACGACCACCCCGACCGTCACGCCGACGCCGACCCCCACCACGCCCACGCCCACCCCGACGCCCACCAACCCCGGCCCGAGCGGCCAGAAGGTCGTCGGCTACTTCGCCGAGTGGGGCGTCTACGGCCGCAACTACCACGTCAAGAACATCCAGACGTCGGGCTCCGCGTCGAAGCTCACCCACATCCTCTACGCGTTCGGCAACACCACGAACGGACGCTGCAGCATCGGCGACTCCTACGCCGACTACGAGAAGGCCTACACCGCGGCCGACAGCGTCGACGGCGTCGCCGACACATGGGACCAGCCGCTGCGCGGCAGCTTCAACCAGCTCCGCAAGCTCAAGGCCCTCAACCCCGGCCTCAAGGTCATCTGGTCGTTCGGCGGCTGGACCTGGTCCGGCGGCTTCACGCAGGCCGCGCAGAACCCGCAGGCCTTCGCGGAGTCCTGCTACAACCTCGTCGAGGACCCGCGCTGGGCGGACGTCTTCGACGGCATCGACGTCGACTGGGAGTACCCCAACGCGTGCGGCCTCACCTGCGACAGCAGCGGCCCGCAGGCGTTCAACTCCGTCATCACCGCGCTGCGGAACAAGTTCGGCTCCTCCGCGCTCGTGACCGCGGCCATCACCGCCGACGGCAGCAACGGCGGCAAGATCGACGCCACCGACTACGCCACCGCGGCGACCAAGCTCGACTGGATCATGCCCATGACGTACGACTACTTCGGCGCGTTCAACCCGCAGGGCCCGACCGCCCCGCACTCGCCGCTCACGTCGTACTCCGGCATCCCGCAGGCCGGCTTCAACTCGGCCGACGCCGTCGCGAAGCTCAAGGCCAAGGGCATCCCGTCGAACAAGATCCTGCTCGGCATCGGGTTCTACGGCCGGGGCTGGAACGGCGTCTCCCAGACCGCACCCGGCGGCACCGCCACCGGCCCCGCCCCCGGCACGTACGAGCAGGGCATCGAGGACTACAAGGTCCTCAAGAACCGCTGCCCCGCGACCGGCACCGTCGGCGGCACCGCCTACGCCAAGTGCGGCAGCGAGTGGTGGTCGTACGACACCCCGTCGACCATCGCGGGCAAGATGTCCTGGGCCAAGGGCCAGGGACTCGGCGGCGCGTTCTTCTGGGAGCTCTCCGGCGACACCTCGAACGGTGAGCTCATCTCGGCCGTGTCCAACGGCCTGAAGTAGCGCGCTCCACGACGCGGCCCCGGACCCTCCTTCCTCCCCGGTCCGGGGCCGCGACGTGCGTGCGGGTGTAGTCAGGCCAGACCGTCGCGCGACGCACCCAGGCGGTCGCTCACCGCGACGACCCACGCGACGAGGCGACGGCGGTGCGGCCCTGGCATCTCCGCGTGCCCCAGCCGCTCGACGAGGACGTCCGGCGTCAGCAGACGCTCCCGCAGCAGCGCCTCGACGAACTCCAGGTCCTTCTCGCGGAAGGCGGCGAGCTTCGCGACCGCCAGGTCGTGCCGTTCGAGGCACAGGGCGCGGGCCGGCTGCGAGGAGAACGACTGCCAGACGACGAGTCGCTCGCGCCACCCGTCGGGCAGGACGACGAGACCGTCGATCTCCACACCCTGGCCGTAGTAGCCGTACATGGCGTGGAAGCCCGAGTCCTCGCCGATCGCGCCGTCCACCGCGAGCGCCTTCGCGGCAGCGTCCTCACCGAGGAACGTGACGTCGACCTCGATCGACCCGACGGCCTCGTCGGGCAGGTCGTCCTCGTCGAAGCTGCCGAGGATCGACTGCGAGCCGACGACCACCACGTCGACGTCGTCCGCGATCGTGCTCGCGGCGCGCAGGACGTGCGCGAGCTCGGAGCGCTTCACCGCGCCGCGTCCAGCACCGCCTGCCGCTCGGCGTCGCTCAGGACGCCGGCGAAGGGGGAGTTCTGCCGCAGCTCGCGGGCTCGTGGGGTCGGTGACGTCAGAACGGCGAGCAGCTCGTCGAGCGGTCCGTCGAGGAGGCCGGCCCACTCCGACAGCCACGCGCGAGCACGACCCCGCGGGTGCTGCTCGAGCATCTTCTTGACGTTCCCGCGGGCGACCGGCAACCAGCGTCCGGGGTCCTGGGCGACCTTGCCGGCGATCGCGTAGGCGAGCCGCAGCGACCGTCGCTGGTCGGCCGTCGGCCGCTGGGTCGAGTAGCGGACGCGGCTGACGTCCGAGCGGCGCACGCGGCGGTGCGCGCCCGACATCTCGAACGGGAGGTCGCCCCGGGCGGTGAGGTTGACGACGTGCTGCCGGGACACCCCGAGCAGGA
>PJUA01000245.1_pt1 | contig 41174 bp, 37 predicted proteins | sample 1512151 | NCBI WGS metagenome assembly PJUA01 (sample SAMN08177678, study PRJNA422409) | Soil metagenome, whole genome shotgun sequencing project. | isolation source: Soil enriched on filter paper: beechwood xylan treatment | place: USA: Madison | collected 2015-01-15
CTCAACGGCATGGCCATCCTCTATGGCGACGTGGTGACCGACTCCATGCACAAGGCCATCGGCGAGACCGAGCGCCGCCGCGCCAAGCAGATGGCTTTCAACGAAGCCAACGGCATCGTCCCCACCGGCATCAAGAAGGAAATCCGCGAACTGATCGACGGCGTCTTCAACCCGGCCCAGGCGCGCAGCGAGCTGATGGTGGCCGAGGAGAAGAAGAACTACGAGTCCATGAGCGAGAAGCAGATCAGCAAGGAGATCAAGCGCCTGGAAAAGCAGATGCAGGAACACGCCAAGAACCTGGAGTTCGAAAAGGCGGCCGCCGCCCGCGATCAGTTGCACGTGCTGAAGCAGCAACTCTTCGGCGCGCCCGGCAGCGATACGGCCGTCGCCTGAACGCAGGCGCCAGGGTAGGCGCCATGGGAAGGCCGGCCTGGCGATCAGGCGGTATACAATGCCGCCACTTTATCGCTACGGCCGTCTGCCTTTCCCGCCCATGTCTACCGCCACTCCCGCCGCCACGCCCTTCCCCGCCCTGCCCGCCACACTGCTGGACCTGATCCGCAGCGCCCACCCTTCCTGGCACCCGGCCTTGCGCGCCGGGCTGGAAGCGATCCAGCAGGCCGATCCGGCCTACCTGGGCGTCCTCGCCCAGGATGACTACCTGCCCACCGAAGGGCGACTCTTCGCCGCCTTCCGTCAGCCTATGGACCAGGTGCGCTACGTGCTGGTGGGCGAAGGCCCCTACCCGCGCGCGGCCAGCGCCACCGGGGTGTGCTTCATGGATGGGGCGGTGGGGTCGCTGTGGTCGGACAAGGGCTTGTCCAAGCAGGTCAATCGCGCCACCTCGCTGCGCAATTTCATGAAGATGCTGCTGGTGGCCGATGGCCGCGTGCCGGCCGGCCAGACCAGTGGCGACGCCCTCGCCGGCATTGCCGCCCAGGCCCAGGCCGATACCGCCGGCACCATCCAGACCCTGGCCGACCTGCAGGACAACCTGACGGCGCACGGCTTCCTGCTGCTCAATGCCAGCCTGGTCTTCCGCGCCCATGTGGCGCCGGTGAAGGATGCCCGGGCCTGGAAGCCCTTCTTCGATACCGTGCTGCGCGCCCTGGCCGAGCACGCTGAACAACAGGCGACGCCCCTGCCCACCCTCGTCCTATGGGGCAAGATCGCCGAACAGCTGGACAGCCTGCCGCTGGTGCAGTCCTTCCCGCGCGCCGTGGCTGAACATCCCTATAACCTGAGCTTCATCGAACACAGCGGCATGCAGCAGTTGTTCGGCGCCATGCGGCTGCTGGAGAAGCGCCCGTAAAAGGCAGGCGTCAATCAGGGGGGCCGTAAACGACAAATCCCCGCTAATGGCGGGGATAGGTTCTGCGGCGCTGAGCTGCCTGCATCGCGGCTGCGATGCTGCTGGGGGTGCGATGCTACTGGGCTGCGGCTGGTGCCGCCTTCGGTTCCGACCATACGGAACCGGTCTCTTCTTTTTTCTTCAGGCGCATCGGGCCTGGTGCTGCAGGTACTGCTGACATCTACCGGTATTTCAACTTGCGCGTCGCGCCGGAATGCGGCCGACCTACCGTCGATAGTCGAAGTCGGTATCAGATCTGCGATTGCAGCTTCCACACGGCGTGCAGGTGGCTGTGATCCAGTTGACGCAGACGGACTTCCATTTCGAAGTGATCGGTCACGCCGTCGAAATAGGCGGCATCCTGCATCTCGGCAGCATCGTTGCGCACAGGCTTGAGGGCGTGGGCGGCGATGACTTGCTGGACGGCAAACTTCACCAGCTCGACCAGCGAGCGCAAATTGTTAGAAAAACCGGCATCTTTTGCCAATATACTCACGGAGTTCATTGCAACTTCCTTCTGTTTAACGTTTGGGTGATTGAAGAATAAGGTCGCCCCTGCCGTTTGCAAAGCAACATTTTCCGACACCACTATAAGTTTTTCTTACATCATGTCGTCTTCCCTGCCCCCGTTGAAAGCCCTCAAAGTGTTCGAAGCGGCAGTCCGGACGCGGAGTCTGACGCTGGCGGCCCATGAACTTTTCATCACCCATAGCGCGGTCAGCCAGCAGATCAAGTCACTGGAAGAGTATTTCGAACAGCCGTTGTTTTTACGCCAGTCGCGTGGCGTGGAACCCACAGAAGCGGCCCTGGCCTTCTATGCCGAGGTCAAGGCCAGTCTGGACCGCATCGCACTTGCAGCAGAGCAACTGTCACTGGCCGGCAAGAGCCGCGTGGTGCGGCTGATCGCTGCGCCCTCGGTGGCCATGCGCTGGCTGATCCCGCGCCTGTCGCAGTTCCAGATCGACAACCCGCGCATCGAGGTAAGGGTGACCACGACCATGTCGGAGTATTTCGAGGATGTGAAGGATCCGTTCGACGTGATCCTCTGGCGCAGTCCGCTGGAACGCAGCGGCTATGAATGTGTGCGCTTCCTGGATGACGTCTCGGTGCCGCTGGCCTCGCCGCACTTCCTGGAAACGCACAAGATCACGGTGCCACGGGACTTGGTGGAGGTGCCGCTGATCCACCTCTCCAGCCGCTCGGCGGCCTGGTCGCAGTGGCTGGGCAAGGCCGGCGTGGCGGTGCGGCGCAAGATGCCGGGCACCGTCTATGAACACTTCTTCCTGAGTCTGCAGGCGGCGGCCACCGATCTGGGCGTGGCCATGGGGACACTGGCGCTGGTGGACGACGACCTCGCCCACGGCCGGCTGATCCAGCTGTTCCCGGAGGTGGTCCTGCATGGGGAGGGCTTCCACATGATGTATCGCAGCAGCGCCGAGACCAACCCGGCGCTCAAGACCTTCATCATGTGGTTGAAGCAGATGGGACAGGCGTCCGCCTTCGATGCCCAACGTACCTGGCCGGCGGACTTCCCCGGCGAGCACTGAGGCTGCACCGGGGCAGGATCGCTTCAGTCGGCCGACTTCAGGACGTGTACCTTGCGGTCGGCGATCAGGTCCTTGGACTTGTCGCGGTAATCCAGCATGTGCGGCAGGGTGAAGTGCAGGCGCAGGGCATCCTCGTCCTTCCACTTCTCGACGAAGGCGAAGGTGTCCGGCCCCATCGGCGCCTGGTTCGGGCCAAAACCGTCGACATCCACCACCAGACCGTATTCGATGCAGCCGGCTTCGGCGCGCACGGCGGCCAGGTTGGCGCGGGCCAGGGCCAGCAGGTCTTCACGCTTGCCGGGCTTGGCAGTGATGATGGCGACGACGGTAACGGTGCTCATGCGGGGATTCTCCTGATGTGGATGATGGACATGCCGCCAGCATGGCGGCGCGGGCCATCAGCATACGCGATTTGGACGCCGCCTGCCCTTTCGGAAGGGAGACGGTGACCGGCACCCGCTTCAGGCCTCAGGTCAGGCCTCAGTTCAGACGAATCTTTTCCAGCAACTGCGTGATGTTGTAGCGCATGAGCGTCAGATAATCCGGCGCCGGGCCGGCAGCCGGCGAGAGCGCATCGGCGTAGAGCTTGCCGCCCGGGGCGGTGCCGGATTCGCGGGCGATCTGCTGCAGCAGCTTGGGATTGCTCATGTTCTCGAAGAACAGGGCCTTGATCTTTTCGTTGCGGATCTGGCGGATCAGGGCGGCGACATCGCGGGCGCTGGGCTCGCTATCGGTGGACACACCCTGGGCCGCCAGGAAGCGCACCTTGTAGCGGGCGCCGAAGTATTCGAAGGCATCGTGCGAGGTGATCACCTTGCGCTTGGCGTCGGGAATCTGGGCGAACTGGCGGGCCGCCCAGGCGTCCAGGTCCTGCAGCTTGGCGACGTAGGCCTCGCCGTTCTTGCGATAGACCTCGGCACCGGCCGGGTCCAGCTTGGCCAGCGCGGCGACGATGTTGCGGGTATAGACGATCACGTTCTGCGGGTCCTGCCAGGCGTGCGGATCGTCCTTGCCGTGGTGCGCATGCGCGCCACCGTGATCATGCTCGTCTTCGTCATCCCCCACGCGTTCGCGGGCCTTGATCCCGGCCGAGGCCACCACGATGGGGCCGCGATAGTTGGCCGATTGCGCCAGGCGCTCCATCCAGCCTTCGAAGCCCAGGCCGTTGACCACGATCAGTCGGGCACGCGCGACCGCCTTGATGTCGTCCGGCGCCGGCTGGAAGACGTGGGCGTCTTCATCCGGTCCCACCAAGGTGGAGACGCTGATGCGCTCCCCGCCGACGTTGGCGACGATGTCGCCCAGGATGCTGAAGCTGGCCAGCACCGGAATGCGCTCGGCGGCAACCGCCGGCAGGGTCAGCGCCAGGGCCAGCACGGCCAGCAGCGCAGAGAGGGGGCGAAACAGTTTCATGGTAGCTCCGGGGAAGGAAAAACGAAGGTATTCAAGCCTGCAGGTGGGGCCGGCGCAGCAGGCGCGGCAGCCAGCCACGGGGTGCAAACAGCAGCGAGGCGGCGTACAGCACGCCGGCGCAGACGATGATGACCGGCCCGGACGGCACCGAGGCATAGTAGGAAATGAGCAGCCCGGCATACCCCGCCAGCGCCGCCTGCAACACGCTGTTGCACAGCTGCGCCGGCAGCGTGTCGTGCCACAACCGGGCCGACACCGCCGGCAGCATCATCAGCCCCACGGCCATCAGGGTCCCCAGGGTCTGGAACGACGCCACCAGGTTCATCACCACCAGCATCAGGAACACCTGCTGGTAGATCGCCCCGCCACTGCGGCTGCCCACGGCCATGTACGAGGGATCGAAACTCTCCAGCAGCAGGCCGCGATACAGCGCTGCAATGCCCAGCACGCTGGCGCTGGCCACGCCGGCGATGAGCACCAGACCTTCACTGTCCACGCCCAGCACATTGCCGAAGAGGATGTGCAGCAGATCGAGCTGGGTGCCGTGGCGCGAGATCAGGATCACGCCCAGCGCCAGTGCCACCACATAGATGGCGGCCAGGCTGGCATCTTCCTTGAGCTCGGTGTGCCGACTGATCCAGCCGGCCACCGCCACCACCAGCACGCCGGCAGCAAACCCGCCGATCGACAGGGCCGGCAGCGACAGGCCGAAGAAGATGAAACCCACCGCCACCCCCGGCAGCACGGCATGGCTCAGGGCCTCGCCGAACAGACTCATGCGGCGCAGGGTCAGCAGCACGCCCAGCGGGGCGCTGCCCAGGGCCAGCGCGAAGGCCGCCACCAGCGCACGGCGCATGAAGGAAAATTCCTGGAACGGCGCAATCGCCAGTTGCTGGACGGTCGTCAGCACGCTCATTGCAGGCCTCCCTTGGCGACGGCGGGATGCGGATGCTGCGCCTGCCCGTGCGGATGGGAATGGCTATGCTCATGCGCCGGCCGCGATGCACTGGACAGCGCCAGCACCTCGTCCTCGCTGACTGCACACACGCCGGCATGCTCGTCGACCGCTTCGGCCATGGCACGGGCACGTTGCAGGTTGTCCTCGCACATCACCTCGGCCGTATCACCCCAGGCCACCACATTGCGCGCCAGCAGCAGGGTCTGCGGGAAGGCACGACGCACCTGGTCATGGTCGTGCAGCACCGCGATCACGGTACGACGTTCGGCATGCCAGGCCGAGATGATGCGCAACAGGTCGCCGGTAGTACGGGCATCGATGGCATTGAAGGGTTCGTCCAGCAGGATCACCTCGGCATCCTGCAGCAGGATGCGGGCAAACAGCACGCGCTGGAACTGCCCCACCGACAGGCTCGACACCGCCCGCCCGGCAAAACCGTCCAGCCCGACTGCGGCCAGCGCCTGGATGGCGCGGGCGCGCATGGCGGCATCGATGCCGCCCCAGTTGCCCTTGGCCTGCCAGTAACCCAGCAGCACGCAATCCAGCACATTGATGGGGAAGCTGCGGTCGATCTCGGCCTGCTGCGGCAGGTAGGCGATGCGGCGCGCATCGACATGGGTATGGACCCGGCCGTCGTTGCAGGGCACCAGGCCCAGCATGCTCTTGAGCAAGGTGCTCTTGCCGGCGCCATTGGGGCCGACGATGGCAGTCAGCGAACCGCGTGCGAAACTGCCGTTGACGTGGTGCAAGGCCGGATGGCGGCGATAGCTGACGGTCAGGTTGTCCAGCGAGATGGCGGCGTCCATGTCAGCCCTCCCCCAGCGCCCAGTGCACGCCCAGCCACAACAGCAGCAGCACCGGCAGGACTGCGATCACACGCTGCCACCAGGGGCTGGCGAGCACGCCTTGCTTCAAGAGAAAACGAGAGAAAACCGACACGGCAGAGACCTGAGAAGAATGAAGGGTACCCGGGCAGACCGCAGCGGCGGCCAGCGGCCGCGCCTGCGGATGCCCCTTGCGCAACCGAGTTGCAGAAACAGGGAAAGGACGCATTATAATGCAACCCTGTTGCAGAATGTAACAAGCCTGAATTTTCGGTCCCGGCCGGGTCACAATGCGGGCTAGCTGCTGTGCTCCAATGCTGTGCTCCGAGAGCCATAGACGGTCTACCGTCATCCCATCCACCCAAGATACGTACACGAAAGCCACCCATGTTCCGTTCCCGTCCCCTGCTGCCCTTGCTCCTCCTGTCCCTGGCCAGCCTGCCTGCGCTGGCGGCCGACGATGCGCACGACCATCATGGCAACCATCCGGCGCACGTGCATGGCGTGGGCAAGCTGGACCTGGCGCTGGAGGGCAACACCCTGACCCTGCACCTGGATACCCCGCTGATCAACGTGGTCGGCTTCGAACACGCTGCCAACAGCGCACGCGACAAGGACACCGTACGCGCCGCCGCCAAGACCCTGCGCGACGTCGGCCGCCTGTTCGTCACCGATGCCGCGGCCCAGTGCAAGCCGGCCGAAATCCAGCTGGAGTCGGCCGTGCTGCCACCGGCCCTGCTGGGTGAAAAGACCCCGGCCACCGAGTCAACCGCGCCTGCCGACGGCCACGCCGACCTGGATGCCGATTTCACCCTGGTCTGCGCCACCCCCGGCGCGCTGACCACGGTGGACGCCAGCGGCCTGTTTGCCGCCTTCCCCGGTTTCCAGCGCATCGACGTGCAGCTGGCCACCCCCAAGAAGCAGGGGGCCGCGCAACTGGTGCCGGGCACTGCATTGATCCCACTGAATTGAGTCCGCTGCACTGATCCCGGGCCGCCCGGCGCCGTCAGGCCCCTGACAGCCGCAGCGGCTATCCTTGGCGATCCGTCCCGCGCGGGTCGCCTTTCCTGTCCTTCCGGTTGGTCATGAATTTTTCCGCTCCCCCTTCCCCGGCCGCCGCCATCGCCATACGGGCACTCCGCTTCACCTGGCCCGGCCAGGATCACCCGGCCCTGGCGCTGGAATCGCTGCAGGTGGCGGCGGGCGAACATGTCTTCGTCAGCGGTCCCAGCGGCAGCGGCAAGAGCACCCTATTGGCCGCTATCGGCGGCATCATCGTGCCCCAGGCCGGGCAGATCGATGTGCTGGGACAGCCCCTGCACACGCTCTCGGCGGCGCGTCGCGACCGTTTCCGGGTGGACCACATCGGTTTCATCTTCCAGCAGTTCAACCTGCTGCCGTATCTCTCCATCATCGACAACGTGCTGTTGCCCTGCCAGTTCTCGGCCTACCGCAAGGAGCGTGCTCGCCAGCAGGGGGCCGACCTGACCACGGTGGCGCAGGCGCTGCTGGCGGCCCTGGACCTGGCGCCGGCGCTCTGGAAGCGCCCGGTGACCCAGCTCTCCATCGGCCAGCAGCAGCGGGTGGCGGCAGCGCGCTCGCTGATCGGACGGCCCGAGATCATCGTCGCCGATGAACCCACCTCGGCCCTGGACAGCGATCGCCAGCAAGCCTTCCTCGACCTGCTGCAACGCGAATGCGCGCAGAGCGGTGCGGCACTGGTGTTCGTCAGCCACGACCAGCGCCTGGCCGAGCGCTTCGACCGCCGCATCGCGCTGGAACAGATCAATCACGCCGCCCGTCCCGAGGAGGCCGCATGAAGCTGCTGCTGCGCCTGGCCGCCCACAGCGCCTGGAACCGCCGGTTCACGCTGGGCCTGATGCTCTTGGCCATCGCCCTGTCCACCACCATGCTGCTGGGCATCGAACGGGTGCGCCACGAAGTACGGGCCGGGTTCTCGCAATCGGTATCCGGCACCGACCTGGTGGTGGGTGCCCGTACCAGCCCCATCCAGTTGATGCTGTATGCCATCTTCCGCATCGGCGGAGCCACCAACAACATGGGTTGGGACAGCGCGCTCACGCTGGCGCGCAATCCGGCCGTGGCCTGGACCATTCCGATCTCGCTGGGAGACTCGCACCGTGGCTTCCCGGTGCTGGCCACCAATGGCGACTACTTCAGGCATTTCCGCTATGGCAGCGGCTTGCCCCTGAAGCTGGCCCAGGGCCAGCCTTTCAGCGGCGTCTTCGATGCCGTGCTGGGCGCAGAGGTCGCCGAGAAGCTTCACTACCAGCTGGGCGATGTGATCATCCTGTCGCATGGCATGGGCAGTGTCGGCGGCCGCAGCCTGACCCAGCATGCGGACAAGCCGTTCAAGGTGGTCGGCATCCTGGCGCGCACCGGCACGCCGGTGGACCGCACGGTGCATATCGGGCTGGACGGCATGCAGGCCATCCACCTCGACTGGGAAGGCGGCGCGCCCATGCCGGGGCTGCACATCCCGGCCGAATTCGTCAAGAAATTCGACCTCACCCCCACCAGCATCACCGCCGTGCTGGTGGGCCTGAAGAGCCGCGCCCGGGTGTTCGCCCTGCAGCGTGACATTGCCGACGGCGATGGCTTCAGGGAGCCCCTGATGGCGGTCCTGCCGGGCGTGGCGCTGGACCAGTTGTGGGATGTCGTGGGCATTGGCGAAAACGCCTTGCTGGTGGTTTCCGGCATGGTGATGGTGGTGGGACTGGCCGGCCTGGTGGCGGCCATCCTGGCCAGCCTGGGCGAGCGGCGGCGCGAGCTGGCGATCCTGCGCTCGGTCGGGGCGCGCCCGCTGGATGTGTTCCTGCTGCTGTGCGTGGAGGGCCTGGGCGTGATGCTGGCCGGCGTGCTGGCCGGACTGGTGCTGCTGAGCGCGCTGGTATGGGCGCTGGGACCGCTGCTGGCGGACCACTTCGGCATCCTGCTGCAGCCCTCATGGCCGGGGCCGGGCGAATTACAATTGCTGCTCTGGACCGTGCTGGCCGGCCTCGTGGCCAGCCTGCTGCCGGGCTTGCGGGCGTATCGCCTGAGCCTGTCCGACGGTCTGACCCCGAAAATCTGATCTGGACGTATCAAGATGAAGACTCTTTACTGGATAGGCGGCATCGTCGCCGCCGGCCTGCTGGTCGGTACCGGCGTGCGCCTGCTGGGCCATGCCGACGCCCAGGCAGCCGCACCGACAACGGCGCCTGCCGCCAACGCCAACACCAACAAGCACGGCAGCGCAGGCGGCCCGCTGGCCGGCGCGGTGCCGGCGGTCACGGCCCGTGCCGCCGCCGGCAGCACCGTCAGCGGCGTGGCGGATGCCAGCAGTGGCCAATACCAGGTCGGCGAACAGCTCAAGCAGAGCCCCGCCGTCACCGACCAGCCCTACCAGGCCTCGGGCAAGCTGGTCAACGGTTACCAGGAAATCGCCTGGGAAGCCCTGATCCCCAAGGACTGGGACCCGATGGCGCCGTTCAAGGGTCTGAAGCTGGACCAGTTGACCGACGACGATCCGCGCGCCGATGCGGCCTTGTGGAAGGCCAAGAAATACTGGAAGGACGCCCCGGTGGATGCCTCCATGGAAGGCAAGCCGGTGCGGCTGCCGGGCTTCGTGGTCTCGCTGGACCGCGAAGGCGAGGCGCTCAAGGAATTCCTGCTGGTGCCCTACTTCGGCGCCTGTATCCACGTGCCGCCGCCACCGGCCAACCAGATCATCCACGTGCACAGCGCCAAGGCCGTCAAGAACGTGCGCACCATGGATGCCGTCTGGATCAGCGGAGTGATCAAGGTGGAGCGCTCCGACTCCTCCATGGGCGCCTCCAGCTACAGCATGAAGGCGGTCAGCGTCGAACCCTATACGGCTCCGGACAAGGGCTGATCCCTTTCTCTACCCGGAGGGGTTTATCCCCAGCTTCTCCTCTCCCCCGATGGGGCCTGCGCCAGGCAGGCCCTTATCCACACTTTCCGGGGGCAAGCTTGTGGACAAGGCTTTGACAAGCTTCCCAAGCCCTTGATTGCAAAGCCTTTTCTTTCCCCGCCTTCGCACCGCGCAAGCAATGCGCAAACACCCTGCCCGGATTTCCCAACGCATCGCTGCAGCCCCACCGAGACGGATATCCACATTTTTTGGGAGCAAGCCTGTGGAGAAACGCTGGGCAAGCCAGACAAGCCATTGATTCCAAAGCGCTTTTGCCCAGCGGCGCAAGCAGTGGCAAAAAATGAGCAGCTGCCTGTCGGCCGCTTGCCTGGCGCGCGGCACGCGGCTGTCCACATTTTCTGGTGGCAAGCCTGTGGAGAAGGTCTTGACAAGCCATTCAAGCGATTGATTTCAAACAACTTTTCATTGATGCAACAAAGCTCGGCAAAGGCGTAAAAACCGACTGGAATCGGCTCTCGGAGGCCTCTTGGCATGGTCGGAAAGCTGCTTTTTACCGGTCTTTGGCGGATATCCACATTTTTTGGGAGCAAGCCTGTGGACAATGCCTTGGCAACACGATCAAGTCCCTGATTTACAAGGACTTTTCATGTTCGACGCAGTCCGTGGCAGCGAACAGGCATCGGGCGCCAGGCCAGATGGGGCCTGGCTTTTGGCGAGATATCCCCGCATTTTGGTGGCAAGCCTGTGGACAAGGGCTGGACAAGCGACTCAACACATTGATTCAAAAGGATTTTCTTGTTTCGACCACAATAAAATCAGCATCAACCACCCGGCCGGCGCCGGACGGATATCCACATCTTTTGGGAGCAAGCCTGTGGACAAGCGCTTAGCAAGCGATGCAAGTATCTGAAAGCAAAGGGAAAACAGCTGGAGTGCAAGCGGTGGGCAGAAGGAAGGATCGGGCAGAGTGGCCACGGGCCAGGGGCGCCAGCAAAACCGGCCAAAGAGGGGTCGACGCACCCCGCGCCGCGCACCGTCAGGCTAGCGCCCGGCGGGAAGGGAGGACCGCGGCTTCCAACACGTGTGCGTACTGCCGGGTTACGACGCCACTGTCCGGCATGGGCGTGAAGCTTGAAGCAAGGGAATCCGGCTGCCCGGCAGAAAAAAGCCTGCGATGCGCTCGCATCGCAGGCAAAACATCTGCACAGGTACAGAGGAGACAGGCGGGAGTCTAGCCAGCCCGTATGACCGTGCAATGACAGTGGAAGAAATGTGAAGGAAAAGGCGGAACGCGCGCGGCCAGAACAAGGTGATGGGAAGGGAGCACTGTCATCAAGCCGTCACATCAGCGACCTAATATAGGAACCCTAGTGCGGTACATGCAACCGATATGCATGATCGTACGGTGTGTTGGACGCCTGTCCAGCACACCCTCCCCTCGGAGGCATTCGCCTCATTCCAGCCCCTGTAAAAAACAACGATGCGTCTTACCAGACGCCGTCGATACGCGTGGCTTGCAGCTTGATGCGCGAGACTTCGCCATCGGCGCCCTGCAGGGCCAGATCGTCCGGCATCGCCTTGGGCGGCTTGCGGAACCATTCCAGACAGAGTTGCGACAGATTGGTCAGGGCTTTCTTGGCCATGAACTGCTGCAGCAGTTCGCGCGTGAGTTCCAGATTGGGGGCCAGGTGGAAGTCACCGGCTTGCGCCAGCCCTTGCACGCTCTCGCGCATGCGCCCGAGGTCCTTCTGGAACATCTGGCGCGGCACCTGCAGCGGATGGCCGGCCGACGCCAGCAGTTCCTGGAACAGCGGCGCCATGAAGTCGATGGCATAGCCGTCGCACTGCACCCAGGCGTGGAACGCATCATGGGTGCTGGCCACGCTCTGGCCGTCGTCGGCCAGCGTGCCGAAGGACAAGGCGCCGCCACCGTCCTCGCGGATCAGATAGAAGGCGGCACCGGCGACCGGAAAGGCATTGCGCTTGTAGAACTTCTTGAGGATCTGCGCCGCGGTGACGCTGAAGAAGAAACTGGCGGCCGGGATATCGGCTTCCACGCTGTGCAGCACGGAATGGATGACGCGGAAGATGCGTTGGTAATCGGCCAGGGGAATCAATGGGCGCAGGGACTGCGCGGAGGAGGATGAGCTTTGCATGGGCGCTATTTTCTCATGGAAAAGAACGGGCAAGCCGCTAGGCCGCTTCACGCAAACGCCGCACTGCACGTCTGCGTCGCGTGACGCGCGCTTTGGAACAAAAGCGGCTGCACGACTTGCCGTTCCACCCTCAAGAGATATTTGCTGCTACTGCCGTACTACTACTGCCACTACTACTGCCACTGCAACTGCTACAACAACTGCGACTGCGACGACACCGACCACTGCAACTGCTACGACAACTGCAACCGCGTTACAACCTTGGCTCATGCTCGCTGCTGCCTGCTGCTCACTGCTACTGCGGAAACTGCCGATACTGCCGTATTGCCGTATCACCTTGTTGCAGGCACTACCCCTAGAACCTGCAACGCTACCGCTTCACTGCTTTACTGCGCCACTACTCCCCCACCTGCAACATCCCCACCTGCTACTCCCCCTCTTTACCGCTCCCCTCCAGATTCCCCTCAGGTATTCAGTCAGGCTTCTTCTGCTCCGGCATGAAGCAGGTGCAATCCACATCGTGATACTGGGCGCAATGCTGCAACGAAGGCCGGGTCAGGCCGTTGTTGAACATCGAGCGTTCATCCCGTTCCACGGCCGCGTAGCGCATGGCGTTGGCCAGCGGCAGACGGTTCTCGGCCAGTTCATCGAGCGATACTTCCAGGCTGCCCCACTCGCGGTCGGTCCTCACGAAGAGGTACATCAACACGGTGCAGAACACCAGGTAACTGATGAACATCAGGGTGATTTCACCCGGTACGGATTCGGTGATGAAGTGCATGACTGGCTCCTGGCAAGATACTTCGGCGAGGTCTTGCGTGCCAATCACGACTCCACTGTGATGCCGGGAGTCCGAAGCACAGACCGCGTTTCATTGGTTCCCATGGTAGTCATCCGGCGGGGCATCGAACATCGGGGAATTCCTGACCCCGCCACACTGCCTGATCCAGCTCAACAGTAGGCGGGCGCTGGGCTGGCGGGGCGCGAGAGGGATCTCGCAGGGGCAGCGGCAATCACGCGGCGGTCACGGCGGAGTTACGTTCCCGCGCAAATCCTCGTCGCGACAACGATAGGTGCACCGGGGAAACATGCAAAAAAAGAAACCCGCCAGGCTTGCGCGTGGCGGGTTCAGGCTCGAATTGTCCAAGTCCAGGACGTCTGAGGAGACGCACTCACTGTAACGGCGCGCGGTGACGGCGGCAACGAAGCATTCGTCATGCGCTTATGCACTGCCGGAATATGCGCCGCAGAGCAGCGCCCGTCATCAAGGTGCCATCAATGTGGCATCAGCCCGGCTTGACCGGCATCCAGCGCTCCACCAGCCGGGTCCAGTAGGCCGCGCCGACGGGGATGTTGTCGTCGTTAAAATCGTAGCCGGCATTGTGCAGCATGGGCTTGCCCTGGCCATTGCCCACGCGCAGGAAGCAGCCTGGCCGCTGCTGCAGGAAGTAGGCGAAGTCTTCGCTGCCGGCAATCGGTCCGAAGGGGGCGATCACCTTCTCCGGCCCCACCAGTTCCTCGGCCACGCTGCGGGCGAAGTCGGTCTCGGCCTCGCTGTTGACCAGCACCGGATAGCCGCGCAGATACTCGATGCTGGCCTGCGCGCCATAGCTTTCGGCGTGGGTGCTGACCAGGGCGCGGATGCGTTGCTCCAGCAGCTCGCGCACTTCCGGCTTGAAGGAGCGCACGCTCAGTTCCATGGTGGCAAATTCGGGAATCACGTTGGATGCCTTGCCCGCATGCAGGCTGCCTACCGTGACCACGGCAGTTTCCATCGGATCGACATTGCGCGAGACGACGGTCTGCAAGGCCATCACCAGGCTGGCCGCGGCCACCACCGGATCGACCGACAGATGCGGGCGGGCCGCATGGCTGCCCCGGCCGGTGATGCGGATCTTGACCGTATCGCAGGCCGCCATGAAGGGGCCGCTGCGGAACATGAAGGTGCCGGTCTCCACGCCCGGATGATTGTGGATACCAAACACGGCGTCGCAGGGGAAGCGTTCGAACAGGCCATCAGCCAGCATCTTCTGGGCGCCGCTGTCGAAGCCGGCTTCTTCCGCCGGCTGGAAGATCAGGTTCAGGGTGCCGTCGAAATGGCGGGTGCGCGCCAGGTGCTTGGCCGCGCCCAGCAGCATGGCGGTATGGCCGTCATGACCGCAGGCATGCATGGCGCCGGGCTTGACGCTGGCCCAGTCCAGACCGGTCTCTTCCTGGATCGGCAGGGCATCCATGTCGGCCCGCAGGCCGATGCTGCGCGTGCTGCTGCCTGCGCGCAGGGTGGCCACCAGGCCGTTGCCACCGATATGGCGGGTCACGGCATAGCCCCATTCCTGCAGGCGCTCGGCCACCAGTGCGGCGGTATCGACTTCCTGGAAAGACAGCTCGGGATGCTGGTGGATATGGCGGCGCAGGCCGGTGATTTCGTCGTGGAGGTCGTGCAGGTCGGCGACCTCGCACAGCTTGTGCGGGTGGGGGTGATTCATGTCTTCTCCGGTGATGGGGCGCGTCGCGCCAGCACTTGCCGGCCCTGCTCGGCCAGGTCCCAGAAGAGACCCGCCATCAGTTGCAGCGACTCGCGCGACACGCTGGCCAGTATATGCTCGTTGGGCGCGTGCTGTGAGCAGGCAGGATAGGAGTGCGGCACCCACAGGGTCGGCAGGCCCAGGGTTTCGGAGAACACGTCATTGGGCAGCGAGCCGCCCAGGTTGGGCAGGAGCGTGGGCTGCTTGCCGCTGGTCTCCTGCATCGAGGCCAGGCCCCAGCGCACCCATTCGTCGTCCGGGTCGAGCCGGGTGGCGGCGAACTGCACGCCCGAGAGCGTGACCTCGATGTCGTCATAGCCATGCTCGTCCAGATGGGCGCGGATGTGCTCGATGAAGTGCGCATCGTCGCTGCCGACCACGAAGCGGATCTGGCAATGCGCGCTGGCCTGACCGGGGATGGCATTGACCGGTGCCTCGGGATTGCCGGTCTTGAAGGCCAGCACTTCCAGCGTATTCCAGCCGAACACGCGCTCGGCCGGGGTCAGGTCGGGCTCGCCCCAGTCCTCGTCGATCTCGGGGTCGGTCGGTCCACCACCCAGCTTCACATCGGCCAGGGCCTTGCGCACGCTGGGCGGCAGCGAGTCCGGCAACAGCGCCGGCACGCGGATGCAGCCGTGCTCGTCCACCAGGCAGGCAATCGCATTGGCCAGGCGCACGCCGGGGTTGCGCAACAATCCGCCCCAGTTGCCGGAGTGGTGGCCACCGTCGCGCAGGTGGCACTTCAGATCGAAGTTGCAGCCGCCCCGCGAACCCAGGAACATGGTCGGCGTGGGTGCATTCACGCGCGGCCCGTCGGAGGCGATGAAGAGGTCGGCCTTCAGGCGCTCGGCATATTGCTGGCAGACCGCGTTCAGTCCGGGGGAGCCGGTTTCCTCGCCCATTTCCAGGATCAGCCTGACGTTGTAGCCCAGCTGGCCGCCACGCACCTTCATGACCTCTTCCAGCGCGGCAAAGTTGATGGTGTGCTGGGCCTTGTTGTCGGCGATGCCGCGCCCATACCAGCGCTCACCCTCGACCACGATCTCCCAGGGCGACAGGCCGCTGCGCCACTGCTTGTCGTAACCGCGCACCACGTCGCCATGACCGTAGGTCAGCAGGGTGAAGGCGGCGCCCTCTTCCGTGCGCTCGGCGATCAGGAAGGGGCTGCCGCCGGGCAGCGGGTTGTCGATGATCTCGCAGCCAAAGCCCAGCGACTGCAGATAGGGCGTGATCTCCTGCTGCAGGTAGTCGTACAGGATGGGACGGCTGGCCGGTTCCTGGCTCTCGGTGCGGATGGCCACGCGGCGCTTGAGCGTGTCCATGAAACGGCCGTCGTCGAAGTAGGCTTCCACGCCGGCGATGGCTTGTGCTCTGCTCATGCTGCTGCTCCTCTGTAGGTGTGGTTGTGATCGCTGTGATCGCTGTGATGGTTGTGATGGTTGTGATGGTTGTGATGGTTGTGATTCGGGGAATACGTCCTCACGCCGCCGCAGCCAGTGCCGGGATGCCGAGTCCCGGTTCGGGCGTAAGCGCGGAGGCCAGCAGCATGCGGGTGTAGGGATGTTGCGGATCGCTGAAGATCTGCTCGCGGCTCTGCAGTTCGACGATGCAGCCCTGGTTCATCACCGCCACCCGGTCCACCAGATGCTCCACCACGCCCAGGTCATGGCTGATGAAGAGATAGGTGAGACCGAACTCGGCCTTCAGGTCCAGCAACAGGTTCAGGATCTGCGCCTGCACCGACACATCCAGGGCCGAGGTCGGCTCGTCGCAGATGAGGATGTCGGGCCGCAGGATCAGCGCGCGGGCAATCGCCACGCGCTGGCGCTGACCACCGGAGAGCTGGTTGGGATACTGGGCATGGGTGCGCTCGGGCATGCCGACCAGGTCGAGGATGTCCTTGACCTGGCGGGCGCGTTCGGCAGCGGTGCCGATGCCGTGCAGCCTGAGCGGCAGGCCGACGATCTCGCCCACGGTCTTGCGCGGGTTGAGCGAGGAATACGGATCCTGGAAGATCGGCTGGATATGGCGCGCATGTTCCTTGCGCTGGGTCGGATCGACTTCCTGGCCGTTGATGAGCACGTTGCCCGAGGTCGGTGCCAGCAGGCCCAGCAGCATCTTGGCCAGGGTGCTCTTGCCGCAGCCGGATTCACCGACCAGGCCCAGGGTCTCGCCGCGATACAACCGTAGCGACACATCGTTGACCGCTTTCAGTTGGCCTGGCGGCTGGAACAGACCGCGTTTCAAAGGATAGACCTTGGACAGCGCGCACAGCTCCAGAGCGATGTCGCCCAGCGGGGCCGACGGCAGGGGACGAATGTCATTCATGCTGCCACCTCCATGGCGGACGCGAGTGAAACGGGAACATCGAGCTTGTGACAGCGCGCCGCGTGCGGTGCAGCCGCACTGCCCTGCTGCACCATGGGCGGATCGGTCTCACAGACGCTGTCGGCCAGCGCGCAGCGATTGCGGAAGGCACAGCCACTGACCTGGCCGACCAGGCTGGGGACCACGCCGGGAATGGCCTGCAGGCGGCTACCCGGCGGCGTCTTGCCGCGTACCGGGATGCAATTGAGCAGACCCCGCGTGTAGGGATGACGCGGCTGCGCAAACAGCGAGCCGACATCGGTGGTCTCCACCACCTGGCCGGCATACATCACCGCCACCCGGTCGGCGATGCGCGAGACCACGCCCAGGTCGTGGGTGATGAAGATGACGGCCGTGCCGAACTCCTGCTGCAGCTCGCGGATCATGCGCAGGATCTGCGCCTGGATGGTCACATCCAGCGCCGTGGTCGGCTCATCGGCGATGATCAGATCGGGATTGCACATCAGCGACATGGCGATCATCACCCGCTGACGCAGGCCGCCGGAGAGCTGGTGCGGATACTGGCGCAGCCGGTCCTCGGCATTGGTGATGCCGGTGCGATGCAACAGGTACAGGGCGCGCTCGCGGGCCTCGGCGCGGGTGACGCCGGGCTGCTGCAGCATGGCCTCGCAGAGCTGATTGCCCAGCGTGTAGGCGGGGTTCAGCGAGGTCATCGGCTCCTGGAAGATCATGGACATGCGCTTGCCGCGCAACTGCCGCAACTGCTTCTCGCTCATGCCGTTGAGGTCCATGCCATCGAAGCGGATGTGGTCGGCGCTGCACTGCGCCTTGCGCGGCAGCAGCCCCATCAGGGCCAGCGAGGTCATGGACTTGCCGCAGCCCGATTCGCCGACCAGGCACAGCATCTCGCCCCGGCGCACCTGGAAATCGATGCCGCGCACGGCGTGCAGCGTGCCGCGCTCGGTGGGCAGGTCCACCTTCAGATTCTTCACGTCCAGCAATACGCTCATGATGTGCTCCCGGTGGGGTTCAGTTACGGCCGTCGGGCGCGTTGACATCGCGCATGCCATCGCCGACCAGGTTGATGGCTAGCACCAGCAGTGCCAGTGCCACGCCCGGGATGACGATCACCCACGGCTTGAAGAACATGTAGGTCTTGCCCTCGGCCACCATCAGGCCCCAGGACGGCGTCGGTGGTTGCACACCCAGGCCGAGGAAGGACAGCGTGGCCTCCAGCAGGATGGCGTGGGCCATTTCCAGCGTGACCACCACGATCAGCGCGCCCATGATGTTGGGCAGGATTTCGCGCAGCAGGATGTAGGGCGTGGAGGCGCCGATGGCCTTGGCGGCGGCGATGAATTCGGCGTCCCGCAGTTGCTGCGTGGCCGAGCGCGTGACCACCGCGAAACGGTCCCACAGCAGCAGCCCCAGCAGCAGGATCACCACCTTCAGCGAACCGCCCACCAGCGAGGCCATCGCCAGCGCCACCAACACCACCGGCATGGCCAGGCGGGTGGTGATGAGGTAGCTGATGAAGGCATCGGTACGACCGCCGAAGTAACCGGCCAGCACCCCCAGGGTGGTACCGATCAGGCCCGAGATGAGGGCGGCGGCGATGCCGATGGTCAGCGACACGCGGGCGCCGTAGATCAGGCGGGAGAGATAGTCGCGGCCCAGCTTGTCGGTGCCGAGGATGTGTTCCCAGCTACCCTGGGCCTGCCATACCGGCGGGATCAGGCGCGCCGTCACATCCTGGTCGAAGGGATCGTGCGGCGCCAGCAGGGGCGCGAAGATCGCCGCCAGCACGATCACGGCCAGGATGGCGGTACCCAGCATCAGGCCGCGATGGCCGAGCAGGCGACGCAGCTTGCGGCGCCAGGCCGGCAGCGGCGGCAATGCCGCCTGCAGCAGGGGCGTGGACGAGGTGGACGGCGTGGAAGGCATGGTGACGGTGGTACTGGAAGTGGCGGTCATGTCGGCTCCCATGGGCTCAACGGGTACGGATGCGCGGATCGAGCAGCGCATTGATGACATCGGCCAGGAAGGTCAGGCCAATGTAGAACATGGCGATGATCAGCACCACCGCCTGCACCACCGGATAGTCATTGCGGGAGATGGCGTCCCAGGCCAGCTGGCCCAGGCCCTGCATGGAATAGACCGACTCGATCACCACCGAGCCGCCCAGCATGAAGCCCAGCTCCACCGCCGCCAGCGCCACCACCGGGATGACCGCATTGCGCAACGCATGCTTGAACACCACCCGCGACTTGGACAGGCCCTTGGCGCGGGCGGTGCGGATGTAGTCCGAACCCAGCACCTCCAGCATGCCCGAGCGCGTCAGGCGCATCATGGCCGGCATGGCGTAGTAACCCAGCGCCACCGCCGGCAGGACGAAGTGCTGCCAGCTCTCGTTGCCGGCCACCGGCAGCCAGTGCAGCGTGACGGCGAAGATCAGGATCAGCGTGAGGCCGAACCAGAAGCTGGGCATGGCCTGCCCGACCACGGCAATCATCAGCGCCACGCGGTCCAGCCAGGTATCGCGATAGATGGCCGCCAGCACGCCCAGCGGGATGGCTGTGAGAATGGCCAGCAGCAAGGCACTGCCACCCAGCTTGAAGGTGATCGGCAGGCGTTCGGCGATCATCTCCATGACCTGTCCCTGGAAGTAGAAGGACTTGCCGAAGTCCAGCTGCACCGCACGACCGAGCCAGTCCGCATATTGCGTGGTGAGCGGACGGTCCAGACCGAACTGGGTGCGTACCGATTCGACCTGGGCGGCCGTGGCCTCCGGCCCGGCGATGGAGACCGCCAGGTCACCCGACATGTGCAGCAGGGAAAAACTGACGACGGACACCGTCAGCGCCACGCACAGGGCGATGGCCAGGCGGCGCAGGATGTAGATCAACATGGCGACCCTTCCTTGAAGATTATTGCGTGATTCATCCAACACCCATCACCTACCGTTCGGACTGAACAGGCCCCAGGGGCCGTATAAGGCGCTCAGGACGAACGGTAACCTGGACGACTGCCAGACTTACTTCCAGGAAGCCTCGTAGAAGCGCGGCAGCTCATCCGGGTAACCCTGGAAATTGAGCTGGGCGTTGTAGGCGTAGAAGGTCGAATAGGAGAACATCGGCGCCACGTAGGCCTGCTTGGAAATCAGTTCCTGGGCCTTGGTGTAGTTGGCCTTGCGCACTGCCGGATCGATCGAGGTATCGGCCGTCTGCAGGAACTGCTGCAGTTGCGGGTCCTTGGTGATGTCATCGGCGCCGCCCTTGAAGTAGACACCGGCGAAGGCCGAGGTATCGTTCATCGAGAACGAGCCCCAGGAGTAGAAACTCATCGGCGTCTTGCCGCTGCGGTACTCGGTCTGCAGCGCGGCGAACTTCATGTAATGCAGGCGGGCGCGGATGCCGACCTTGCGCAGGTCACCGATGATGGCTTCGGCCACTTCACGTTCGCGATAGGCATAGATGTCGGTATCGAAGCCGTTCGGGTAGCCGGCCGCGGCCAGCAGTTCCTTGGCCTTGGTCGGGTTGTAGTCAAACTTGATGGCGGCATTGCTGTCGCAACCGAACTGGGTGCGGAAGCAGGCGGTATAGACCGGCTGGCTGCCGCCGCGCATCAGATTCTCGGCATAGCCCTTGCGATTGATCGCATGGTTGACCGCCTGGCGCACGCGCACATCCTTGAACGGCGAATTGGGGGCCGAGGTACCGGTGGTGTCGAGGGTGATGAAACCGACCCGCATGGTCTCGCCGCTCTGCACCGCCAGCTTGGGATTGGTCTTGAGCGAATCGGCCTGGTCCGGCGGCACGCGCCAGATCCAGTCGATGGCGCCGGTCATCAGTTGCGCGGCGCGGGTTTCCGGATCGGGGATCACCACGAACTTGATGTTGCCGATCGAAGGCTGGCCCTGCGGGCTATCCTTGAAATACGAGGTGTTCTTGACCAGGGTCACGCCCTGCCCCGGGGTGACACTGGTGACCTTGTAGGGACCGGTGCCGATGGGCGCCTTGGAAAAGCCTTCCAGGCCGACCTTCTTGAAGTAGGCGGCGGGATAGATCGGCAGCGGGCCGGCCAGGTATTCCAGCGCTGCCGGGAACGGCCCCTTCAGGTTGATGCGCACCTTGTAGTCGCCCAGCTTGTCGACGCTCTTGATCCAGTCGGTGTTCTGGCGCGTGACGGCCTTGGATTCGGGCGAGACCGCATAGTTGAAGGTGAACACCACATCATCGGCGCCGAACTTGTCGCCGTTCTGGAATTGCACGCCCTGGCGCAGGTCCAGCACCAAGGCCGTGGGCGATTCCCACTTCCAGGCGGTGGCCAGTTGCGGCTTGTATTCGTTGGTCTTGGGATCGCGATAGACCAGCGTGTCCCAGATCAGGTGGGCCAGGATCACGCCTTCACGCAGGTTGTTGTGATACTGGCTGATGTTTTCGACTTCGCTGTCGGAGGCATAGACCAGGGTGTCGTTGGCCTTGTTGGCATGCGCCGCAAAGGCCGTCATGGCGCCCGCCACCAACACTGCACATCGTGACCAGCCCAGCATGGATTTCTGTAGTGCGTTCATTCCAGCCCCTTCATTCGAATAAGAGAATTGTGAAAAAACAGCGACGTCGAAGGGCATACTAGGCTAGGATTTATCGATGCCGCAATCATCAAATTTCTATGCCTGCGTTCGCAAACCAGCAACGCATAATTTGTGCACCACAATGTACACACCCCCGCCAAAGCCGCATCGCTACTGGGCCGCGGCCCTTGGCGCAGGTGCAGCATCGGCGTGTGGACAAAGGACGAGGGCATTGCACCAAAGGCGTGAGGCGCGCACCAAATAAAGCAGCCTCCCTTGCTGCAAGCCGACGCGAAAAGAAGGTCAGCATTGGTCAGGAATCGGGATTGATCCGAGCTGACCGCATCCAACGAGGTCAATGATGAAATCGCAGCATCTGCAAGACACCGCCCTGCGCTACTTCCTAGAAGTCGTTCGCTGCGGCTCCATCAGCGAGGCGTCGCAGCGACTCAACGTGGCCAGCTCGGCCATCAGCCGCCAGATCAGCAGCCTGGAGGAAATCCTGGACACGGTGCTGTTCGAACGGCGGCCACGCGGCATGGTGCTCTCGGCCGGCGGCGAGATGCTGGCCGCGCATGCGCGCAAGATGGCGCTGGAGGCCGACCGCGTGGTGGCCGACCTGCAAGCCCTGAAGGGCTTGCGCAGCGGGCGGGTCCGGCTGTCGGCCTCGGAGGGTTTTGCCATCGACTTCCTGCCGCGCGTGATCAACGCCTTCCAGAAGAAGTATCCGGGCTTCGTGTTCCAGTTGTTCGTGGGCGCACCGGCCGTGGTCTCGCGCCAGGTGCGCGAAGGCAATGCGGACATCGGGCTGACCTTTGCGCGCCTGCCCGAACCGGAAATCAAGGTGGTCCACCGGCAGCCGGGGCCGATCGGCCTGGTGATGCGCAACGACCATCCGCTGGCGCGTTTCCGTCATCTGTCGCTGGGGCAGCTGAAGCCTTACCCGATGGCCCTGCCCGACCCCACCACGACGCTGCGCCAGCTCTTCGACATCGCCTGCAGCCGGCAACAGGTGGTCATCGAACCGGTGATGACCAGCAACTACATCCAGGCCCTGCACAACTACGTGCTGGACAACGATGCGCTCTCCATCACCGGCGACGTCACCGTACGCTACCGCATCGCGCGCGGGGAACTGACCATGCGCCCCATCCGCGACTGTCCCGCCGACGGACGCTTCGTCGAGGTGCAGACGCTGGCCGGCCGAACCCTGCCGCGCAGTGTGGAAATCTTCCTGGACTACCTGGTGGCCGAGCTGAGCAAGGATCTGTGAGCGCCTGCCCTCTGCAGCCCGGCCAACGAAGATCCTCTCCCCGGCGCCGCTCAGCGACCCGTAAACGCCATGCGGCCGCTACGAGAGCGGCCGCATGGGGACTTCAGGGTGTCAGCGTGTCAGCGCATCCACGGATGGATCAGAAGCGCCAGCGCGCCTTGACCGACGCCGACTGGTTGATGAAGCCACTGCGACCTTCGGCATCGTAGCGCAAGGCGATGTCCGTCATCTTCGGCAGCTTGAAGCCATAGCTCACACCGGCCTTCAACAGCCAGGGCGAATGCGACGGTCCTGGCGTGGTGAAGGCCTGGCCCGGTGCGCCTGCATAGGTGGCCACCAGCTCGTCACGGCCGTTGATGACATCGTAACTGACACCGAGGTGGCCGCTGATCTGCGACGACGGCGTCAGCACATAGTTCAGCCTTGCACCGGTGCCGAGCAACAGCGCTTCGCTGCTCTTGCCCTGCACCGACAGGTTCAGGTCCCCTGCCCCGCTCTCGGTGTAGGACGGGCTCTGCAGACGGGTGTAGTCGATCTGCAGGGAAGGCACCAGGCTCATCACTTCACTCAAGGGCAGAGTGAATGAAGCGCTCGTCCCCAGATGTGCATCCCAGGTGTGGTAGCGGCTGCTGGCAGTACGATTCAGGCCACCGAACCGCATCTCGCGCGACAGACGGTTGCCGTTGCGACCCACATCCGCCTGCCAGGCCAGCGACAGCTCACCCAGCGGGACACTGCCGTAGACGGCCACCATGTTGGACTCGAGGCGGCTGCGGCTGCCGGTACTGGTGCCGGCCAGCGCCGTGTTGCCGCTCACACTGGTATTGCCGTAGGCGTAGGACACGCCCATGCGTGCGTCCCCGATCGGTGCCTCGATGCCGCCCACCAGTCCCCAGGTGTTGGCACTGAAACCGGCACTCCCTTCGCGGTCGCCCTGGTTGACGCGGGCATCGAAGGGCATGATCCAGGCCTGGAAATCCGCCGATTCGCCGGAGGAAATTCCCGACGCCGAACCGCCCTGCCCCGCTGCAGTCGGCGCGAAACGGCTGGAGACAATGCGGTTCAACGAGGACAGGCTGCCCATGATGGCGGCGGTATTGGTATTGCGCGGCAGGGTCTGGCTGGTGGCGCGGGCCACACTGGTGGCATCGGGCAGGCGCCCCATGGCCGAGATCACGGTGGTCATGTCGCTCACAGGCGCTTTGCTGACCAGGCGGATCTGATTGTCCAGCGTGGCGGCGGCAGCACTGGCGGCGCTACGGCGATCATCCTTGACCACCTGGCTGATGCTGACGCCATCGACGATGTTCAGGCTGACCGCGTTACCGTTGATGACCGCCTTGAAATCGAACAGCAGCGAATTGTCGGTGACGCTGAAGCTGCTGGCGTCCAGCGTGCCGGCGCTGATCACGGTATCCAGCGTCTGCCCCTTGCCGAGGGTGTTGACGCGGGCCACATCGACCGCCAGCTTGGCCTGCGGGACAAAGCTGGCAAGCCCCTTGACCTGCAGCTTGCCATAGCTGACATCGCTGACCGCACCGAAGCGCAGGGTCTGGTCCGCCGTCTGCCGGTAGCTGGCCATGGCCAGGGTACCTTCGGCAATGGTGGTGTTGCCCGAGTAGCTTGGAGCACCGGTCAGGGTCAGCGTGCCGCTGCCACGTTTGGTCAGGCTGCCGGTGCTGGTGCCATCGCTGATGGCCCCCGACAGCGTCATGTTGTAGGCCTGGGTGTCGATATTGCCTGTGCCGCTGAGACTGACCGCATTGGCCAGCGTGAGCTTGTCGGCGGCCGCGCGCAGCGTGGTGCCATCGGACATGGCCAGCGGGCCGCTCCCCAATGCCGTCTTGGAGCCCACGCCCAGCGTGCCGCCCTGCAGCAGGGTACCGCCGGAATAACTGTTGTCGCCGGTCAGGGTCAGGCTGCCGGCGCCGGTCTTGACCAGTACGCCCACGTAGTCGGCGTCGGTCTTGTTGGCGACGTAGCGCATGTTGGCGCCCTGGGCCTCGTAGGCGTCCAGCGGTCCCTGGGCCAGCTTCACGGCCCGGTCGCCGGCGACCAGCGTGGCGATGAGCTTGTCCACGGTCGGGTTTTCACCGATCTTCATCATGCTCAGGATGGTCGAGGCAAGAGTGTCATCATTCACCGCATTGGCGGCGGCCCGGTAGGCATTCATCAGCTCATCGCCCGAATCCGGTTGCAGCTTGGCCTCCAGCTGGCGCAAGGCCTGCACCAGCTGCATGGAGGCGTCATAGGATGACTTCACAAATTCGCCGAGGCGCACCAGGGGCTCGCGCTGCGCCTCCTGCACCGCTGCCTGCAGGGTGGCCCCGGGAATGGCGCGCCAGTCCGCCAGCTTCTGTCTTTCCTCGGCCTTGCGCTGGACCAGCGCGGCTTCGGAGATGTTGTTGCTCCAGGTGTCCTCGACACCGGCGGCGAGATGCGCATTGAACCGGCCGAGCAATTGCGCGGGGCCGTTCAGGGCCTTGCCCAGGTCGGGGAAATCCACCGCCCCCAGCTTGACGCCACGCCCGCTCAAGCCTGCCGCATAGGCCTGCTGCGCGTTCATCGCGGCCAGGCCCCAGTCGCCATTGAATTCATCGGCGGCGGCCCAACTGGCCACGGCTGCGTCGCGGTCGTTGCTGCGCGATCCGTCGTAGTGGACGAAGCTCTGTGCGCTGGCCGGCAGCACCAGCGCCGGTGCCAGCGTCATGAGCACGGCGCAGTACAGTTGATGTTTCTTGAAGAGGGGCGTGACGGCACGCGCACGGGCTCGGCCCGCGGTTTTCTTGATGTTCATTTCCCTGCCCTGAGATATTTTTTGGTGGAGACTCACTCACCGCAGAAGGCGGCGACGGCGGTCCCTGTTCTGTGACGGTTCTGGCGACCAGGCTGCCGGCGTGCTGGCGGTGGCGAGCGACAACCGACGGCCGCCAGGCGATTGACCTGGACGGCACTTGACAGCGCCTTCGACAGGACGCATCCCTCTCTCATGGAGTCTCCCTGACGTCCTGTTTTTATGGTTTTATCGAGGCCGCGTTATCCGATGGCCTGATGGTTTTTTGGGAGGGGATTGTCGGGCTGTGATCCGATTCTTAATATTGTCCGATGGTGCAGGCTGGGCGATGTATCGGGCATACACCAGCGCTGAAAAGCCTCCAAAAGCCGACACAACGACTGCTATGCCTTACGTCGCGCCTATTTCCAGGGTCGAGGCTCAAAACAATAAAAAGTGAAGTGTTGTGCAGAAGAAGAACAGCGGACGCGCATGTCCGCTGGCGCACAACGAAGGAAGGTGAAGAACTGCGCGGAAGTTCTGCAGAAATGGAAAGGACGGCGGTGTGGTGATGGAGAAATGCAGCGGGGATGGGACCGCCGCGCCCCGTCCCCCTACCGCATAGGATCAATGCACGGGTTCAGCTTTCAGCCTCTCCCCAGCCCAGTCCCAGGGCCTTCTGGATGCCGACGAAACTGCGCGTCAGGTTGGCCTCGGCCTGCAGCAGGTTCTGCTGGGCGCTGATCTGCTGGCGCGTGGTATCGAGCACCTCGATCAAGGTGCCGGTGCCGGCCTGGTAACGCTGCCTGGCCAACTCCAGCGCGCGGTCGGCGGAGGCCTTGCTGCGCGCCAGGGTAGCGACCGTGATGCGGCCGTAGCGGAAGCGCGAGAGCGAATCCTCGGCGTCGCGCAGGGCTTCCAGCACGGCCTGGCGATACTTGATCTCGGCTTCGTCACGCACCTGCTCGGCTTGCGTGACGCGTGCCTTGGCACGGCCGAAGTCGAGGAAATTCCAGCTCAGCATCGGCGCGCCCAGGGCCACGAAATCATCCAGCCGGGTCAGATCGGACGGATGGGTCCCGCCCAGGCCGATCACGCCAAAGAGCTTCAGGCTGGGATAGCGCGCCGCCTCGGCCTGGCCGATCTTGGCGGTGTCCGCGGCCAGGGTGCGTTCGGCAGCGCGCACGTCGGGACGACGCCGCAGCAGCGCGACCGGATCGCCGACCGCGACCTGTTGCGGTGGCAGGGGCAAGGGTGAGCCCGCGTTCAGTTCGGCATCCAGCGTGCCGGGCTCTTGCCCCAGCAGGGTGGCCAACTGGTTGAGGTAGGCCTCGCGTTCGGCCTGCAGCGGCAAGAGCTCGGCGCGGGTGGCGTCGAGCTGATTCTGCACGCGGATCTGGTCCAGCGAGGACGCGGTGCCGCGTTGCACACGCTGGCCAGTCAGGGCGAGCATGTCCTGCTGGGCCTGTACCGATTGTTCGCCCAGGGCCAGGCGCTGCTGGCGGTCGCGCAGGTTGATGTAGGCGTTGACCACTTCGGCGGTGAGGCTGACCTGCACATCGGCCAGCGAGGCTTCGGCGGCCTGCGCGCTGGCACCGGCGGCCTGGATGGCACGACGATGGGCGCCGAAAAGGTCGGCTTCCCAGCTGGCGTCCACGCCCAGGTTGTAGAGATTCACGCTGGAGGCGGACGAACCGCCGGAGCTGGAACCGCCGGTCAGCGCACCCAGGTTGGCCGGCGGCAGACGCGCGTGCGCGGCCAGTGCGGAGGCACCGACGCTGGGGGCGGCGTTGGCCTGTTCCAGGTCGAGATTGGCACGCGATTGCTGCAGCCGGGCGCGGGCGCTACCGAGGCTGGGATTGGCTTGCAGGGCTTGCTGCACGAGCCGGTTGAGCTGGGCGTCGTTGAGCGCTTCCCACCAGCGGTTCAGCGGTGCGGCAGCATTGGCGAGCTCGCCGGCGCGCACGAACTGCCCGCTGCGCTGGGCCTGCGGTGCGGCCTCGGGTGGACCGGCGTATTCCGGCCCGAGGGCGCAGCCGGCCAGCAAGGCGGCAGCGGCCAGGGCGACCAGGCGTACGGGAGTAAAGAGAGGGAGAGTCTTGTCCATGTTCATCATCAATGAGAAGCCACCGGCGCGGCATGGGTGGGCAAGGGGCGCAGGAACAGCACCAGCGGCGTGACGCAGAGGATGGCCACGCCCAGCATCCAGAACAGGTCGGCATAGGTCATGGTCAGCGCCTGGGCCTGGATGGTGGAGCCCAGCAACTGGATGGCGGCATCCTGGCCGCCCAGCAGTTGGGCTTGCGCGCCGATGCCGGATTGCACCAGGTCGGAATTGGCAGAAAGGCTTTCTTCCAGGCGGCGGCTGTGCAGCCACAGGCGCTGGTCCTGGATCACCGCGATGGCGGCCAGGGCCAGCGAGCCGCCCAGGTTGCGCGCCGCGCTGTAGAGACCGGAAGCGTCGCCGGCCTGCGAGGCCGGCACCGAGCGGATCGCGGCCTGGTTCAGGAACAGCATGGCCAGCACGGTACCGACACCGCGCATCAGCTGCGAGGCCACGAAGGAACCGCCATAGGACAGCGGGCTGAGATCGGTCTCGATGAAGGCCGACGCCGCCAGCAGCAGGAAGCCGGTACCGACGGCGATGCGGATATCGACCAGCCGCATCAGCAGTGGTGTGAAGGGCATCATCAGGATCATCGGCACGCCCGAGAGCAGCACGATCCAGCCCGACTGCAGCGAGTTGTAGCCGGCAATCCCGGAGAGGAACTGCGGGATCACATAGGCCGTGCCGTAGAGCGCCACGCCGACGATCATGGCCATCATCACCACCGAGCCGAACTGGCGGTCCCGCAGCAGACGCAACTGGATCACCGGGTGGCGCGAGCGGATCTGGCCGATGGCCAGCAGGAGGAAGCCCAGTAGCGAGGTGGCCGCCAGCCAGCGGATGTCGGGCGAGGAAAACCACTGCTCGCGCTCGCCCTCTTCCAGCACCACCGTCAGGCCGCCCAGGCCCAGCGCCAGGCCGGCGATGCCGAACCAGTCGGCCTGGGCCAGTTGCTCGAACTTGGGACGTTCATAGGGAATCGCCACCAGCAGCAGCGTGATCAGCGCCGCGCCCACCGGCAGGTTGATGAAGAAGGCGTAGTGCCAGCTGACGTTCTCGGTCAGCCAGCCGCCCATCACCGGCCCCAGCACCGGGCCGAGGATGGCGGTGGCGCCGAACATGGCATTGCCCGCCGGCTGCTGCGCGCGCGGCAGGCGGGTGGCGATGATGGTCATGGCGGTGGGGATCAGCGCGCCGCCGGTGAAGCCCTGCCCCACCCGGCCGATGATCATCATCGGCAGCGAGGTGGACAGGCCGCACAGTACCGAGAACAGGGTGAAGAGACTGGCCGCCGTCAGCAGCAGCACGCGCAGGCCGAGCAGGCGTTCCAGCCAGGCCGACATGGGGATGATGACGATCTCGGCCACCAGGTAGGCGGTGGCGATCCAGGTGCCTTCGGTCCCGGAGGCGCCGATCTCGCCCTGGATGGTGGGCAGCGAGGAATTGACGATGGAGATGTCCAGCGTGGCCATGAGCGCGCCCAGGGTGCCGGCGGCCACGGCCAGCCAGGCACCGGCGTCGGCCTTCTCCGGGTTGGCGCCATTGGCCTTCACCGCAGGGGTGGAGGCGGCGCTGCTCACTGCGGCTCCTTGCGGGTGGCGTTGGCTTCGCTGGTGCGCTCGCGCAGCGCGCGCAATTCATCCTTGGCGGCGATGGTGTTGACCTCCACCGTCACCGACAGGCCGGCCACGAAGGAGCGGGTTTCTTCCGGCGTGGCGTCGATGGCCACGCGCACCGGTACGCGCTGGACGATCTTGGTGAAGTTGCCGGTGGCGTTTTGCGGCGGCAGCAGCGAGAATTGCGCGCCGGTGCCGGGCGAGAGGCTTTCCACATGACCGTGGAATTCCACGCCGGGCAAGGCATCGACCTTGATGCTGGCCGGCTGGCCGATGCGCATCAGGCCGATCTGGGTTTCCTTGAAGTTGGCGGAGACGTAGAAGCGGGTCGGCACCACCGTCATCATGCGCGTGCCGGCCGAGACAAACTGGCCGACGCGCACCTGCTTGTCGCCGATGCGGCCATCGACGCTGGCGCGGATTTCGGTATAGCCGAGGTTGACGCTGGCGGCGTCGTACTGGGCCTTGGCGGTTTCACCCTGGGCCTGGGCCTGGCGTACCTGGGCCTGCAGCGAGCGTACCCGCAGCTGGGCTGCGTCCAGGGCGGCACGACGCGCCGCCACCGTGGTGCGGGCCTGGGCCTGCTGGTTGCGCAGGGTGGTCAGGCGCTCGCGGGTTTCGGCGCCGGAGGCGGCCAGCGGGGTGTAGCGCTCCACTTCGGAAGAGGCAAAGCGCGCATCCTCTTCGGCGGCGGCCAGTTGCGCCTTGGCCTGGGCGATGGCGGCCTGCTGTTCGGCCAGCTGCGCATTGGCCGCTTCCTGGCTGGCACTGGCGGCGTCGATCTGAGCCTTGGCTTGCGCTGCCTGGGCGGAATAGTCGCGGGCGTCGATGCGTACCAGCGGCTGGCCGGCCTTGACGATCTGGTTGTCGGCCACCAGCACCTGGTCCACGTAACCGGTGACCTTGGAGGAGACGGTCACGCTATCGGCATGGATGAAGGCATCGTTGGTGCTTTCCAGGTACTTGCCGCGGAACTGGTAGTACAGCACCCAGGCCACGACCACGACCAGCACCACCAGCCCGAGGGCGCGCAGGATGAAGCGGGCGCGCGGGCTCATGCGCTTCTTGGGAGGGTTGTTCTTGTCGCCGTTGGTGTTGGCGTTGGGGTTGGTATTGGCATTGGCGCCGGGGGTGGAGGTGGATCGCTCCGCTTGCTGCTGACTGGGCTGCTGGTTTGGCTGCTGACTGCTGGGTGTGGCGTCGGTCATCTTTTTTATCCTAATATCGGGGCGATGATGGCGTGGAGTGACGTTGGGGAATTGCCGGGGACTTCAATGTAGCGTCATCAAGATTTCTGATCAGCAACACTACGCTTCACTTTTTGTGAGCGAAAATATTAATGAGGTACCATATGATATGGTATCCAGGAAAATCATGTCTACAGGCTTTTCAAACGATTACAGCGGGGCCGCCGAGGCGCTGCGCGACTTCTACATCCGCTCGCACCGCACGCTGGACAAGCTCATGGCCGGTGAAGGGGCTTCGCTGGCGCGCAACAAGATGCTCGGCCACATCGAGCGCAACAGTCCGGTGCGGGCGGCCGACCTGGCCACGGCCTTCGGCTTCGCGCCGCGCACCATCACCGAGGCCATCGATGCGCTGGAGCGCGACGGGCTGGTGCAACGGACGGGCGACATCAGTGACCGGCGGGTCAAGCACATCGCTTTGACAGCCGCCGGCAAAGAAGTGCTGCGCGCCTCGGAGCCGGTCAAGAAAACCTTCATCGATGGCTTGTTCGCGGCGCTGGAGGAAGAGGAAATCGCCACGCTGACGCGGGTGCTGGGCAAGCTCAACGGGCGGCTGGCGGAACTGGAGGAAAGTTATTCGGCACAGGCTGCCAGCGCCGCCACCGCGGCCGGCGCCATGGATGAGCCAGCCGGCAAGCGCGGCCGCAGGAAAGACTGAGGCGTAAAAAAAGCGCTCCCCGTGAAAGGGAGCGCTTGGCGCCGGGCAGGTTGGAGGGCCTGCCGGTCCGCCGATCAGCCGCCGGCGAAGCGGTCGGTGGCGGCAACCAACTGGTCCAGGATGCCGGGTTCGTTGTAGGCGTGGCCGGCGCTGTCGATCAGGTGCAGCTGCGAGCCGGGCCAGGCCTGGTGCAGATCCCAGGCCGACTTGGCCGGCGTGGCGAGGTCGTAGCGCCCTTGCACGATCACGGCGGGGATACCTTCCAGACGCGACACATTGGCCAGCAACTGGCCCTCTTCCATGAAGCCCTTGTGGAAGAAGTAATGGTTCTCGATGCGGGCGAAGGCCAGCGCGAACTGGGCATCGTTGAAGGAATCGATCAGGCGTTCATCGGCCACCAGCGTGATGGTGCTGGCTTCCCAGCGGCTCCAGGCGCGTGCGGCCTGCAGCTTGGCGGCTTCATCGTCGCCGGTCAGCCGCTTGCGGTAGGCGTGCACCAGGTTGCCGCGCTCGGCGGCGGGGATCGGCGCGAGGAACTCGTCCCAGCGGTCCGGCACCATCCACGATGCACCCTCTTGGTAGTACCAGTCCAGCTCGGCCTGGCGCAGCAGGAAGATACCGCGCAAGACCATTTCGGTCACGCGCTGCGGATGGGTCTGGGCATAGGCCAGTGCCAGGGTGCTGCCCCAGGAACCGCCGAAGACCTGCCAGCGCTCAATGCCCAGCATCTCGCGCAGGCGTTCGATATCGGCCACCAGGTCCCAGGTGGTGTTGGCCTCCAGGTTGGCATGTGGCAGCGAGCGGCCGCAACCGCGCTGGTCGAACAGGACGATGCGGTATTTCTCCGGATTGAACAGACGCCGGTGCGACGGGCCGCAACCGCCGCCGGGGCCGCCATGCAGGAACACCACCGGCTTGCCGGCCGGGTTGCCGCATACTTCCCAATAGATCTGGTGACCGTCGCCAACATCCAGCACGCCGTGATCATGGGGTTCTATCGGGGGATAGAGGCCGCGCAAGGAGGTGCTGGAGGTGGAAGTGGTCGAGGTCATCGGGAATCCTTGAAGGTGAATGCAAGACGGGAAGAACGTTCAGACGTGAAACGCAAAGGTGAAGAAAGGTGAAGTATAGGACTGGAATCGAGATCCTTCATTCGACCACGAGTTCCGGATTGTTCTTCACCTCGTTGAGGACGAAGAAGGAACGCAATTGCCGCACACCCGGCAGGCGCAGCAGCGTATTGGCGTGCAGCCGGTTGAAGGCCTGCAGGTCCCTGACCCGCAACTTGATCCAGTAATCGAATTCACCGGCCAGCAGCAGGCACTCCTGCACGGCGGCGATATCGCGCACGGCCTTTTCGAATTCGGCAAAACTCTCCGGCGTGGAGCGGTCCAGCACCACGCCCACCGTCACCAGCACCGGCAGGCCCAGTTTTTCGGGGTCCAGGATGGCCCGCACTTCCTTCACATAGCCCTCGTCCATCAGGCGTTTGGTGTGGTTCCAGCAGGCCGTGGCGCTCATGCCCAGCTTCTTGGCCAGCTCGGCATTGCCGATGCGGCCATCCTTCTGCAGCGCCTTGAGGATGCGCTTGTCCATGCGATCTAGCGTCATGATGTTTATTCCGATAATTCCTGCAAATTCGAATGGATATTTTCACGAAATAATTTACGTCACTTCTTTCAACCGAATCATGCCATAAATTCGGAAGCACCATTTAAATGAGGCGGCGTAAAGTTGATCCCGGCGATTCGATGTGAATCGGACCACTTTTCCTGAATCCACCTGAACCGGAGCAACCCCATGCTGGCACTCGACAAACTCTTCCCGCGCAAGACGCTGGGCTTCTTCCCCTCCCCCATTCACAAGCTGGAACGACTCTCCGCCATGCTGGGCGTGGAAGTCTGGGCCAAGCGCGATGACGTGTCCTCGGGCCTGGCCTTCGGCGGCAACAAGATCCGCAAGCTGGAATGGCTGGTGGCCGATGCCCTGGCCAAGGGTTGCGACACCCTGGTCTCGATCGGCAACATCCAGTCCAACCACACGCGTCAGGTCTGTGCGGCAGCGGCCGCAGTGGGCATGAAGTCCTATACGGTGCAGGAAACCTGGCTGGAATGGGATGACCCGGTCTATGACAAGGTCGGCAACATCCTGCTGACCCGCATCATGGGCGGCAACCCCATCATGGGCGGCTACGGCTATTCGACCACCGAGAAGGACACCTGGGCCCGCGCCCTGGAAGAAGTGCGCGCCAAGGGCGGCAAGCCCTACGCGATTCCGGCCGGGGCCTCGGATCACCCGCTGGGTGGCCTGGGCTATGCCAACTTCGCCGACGAAGTGGCGATGCAGGAGCGGCAGCTGGGCATCTTCTTCGACAACATCGTGGTGGCCACCTGCACCGGTTCCACCCAGGCCGGCATGGTGGTGGGCTTCGCGGCGCAGGAAAAGCGTCGCCGCGTGATCGGTATCGATACCGCCGACGACGAAGCCATGACCCGCCGCGCCGTCACCAAGATCGCCAACGACACCAGCGAGCTGATCGCCGCCAAGGGTGGCCAGCGCGTGGTGGTGCGCGATGCCGACATCGAGATCATCCCCGACTACAGCGGCCCGGCCTATGGCCTGCCGAGCGAGCAGACCATCGCCGCCATCCGCACCGCGGCCGAGATGGAAGCGATGCTGACCGATCCTGTCTATGAAGGTAAATCCATCGACGGCCTGATCGACATGGCCAAGAAGGGTCACTTCAAGGGCCAGCGCGTGCTGTATGCCCACCTGGGCGGCGCACCGGCACTGAATGCCTATTACAAGGCCTTCGAAGATCCGGAAAACCTGACCAAGCTGGCCCGCGAAGCCCGCTTCAAGGAGTAAGCCCGGGCGCGGCCCGCGGGCCGTACGCCATGCCGATGGACGTCAACAGCCCGACCTGTATATGCAGGTCGGGCTGTTGCGCTTTCTGTCACTCGTACGTCGCTCTTTCGTCGCTCTTTCGTCACTCTTGGTCACTCCACTGCCCGCTGATCTGCTGTTTCTTTACCTTGTGCCGACCCGCTTGATCGGCATCAAAGCCCGCCGGGCGCTTCACGCGTACCTTTCGCTCATCCTCACTCGACAGGTAAAAACCGTGAAAAAAATCGTCACAATCACTGCCGCCGTGGCAGCCCTGGCATCCTCGTTTGCCGCCCCCGTCTTCGCACAGGAAGCCCAAAGCCCGTGGCTGGTGCGCGTACGCGCCGTCAACCTGAGCCCGGAAAACAAGTCCGACCCCGTGCTTGGACAAGGCGCCTCGGACCTGATCACCATCAACAACAAGGTGATCCCCGAATTCGACATCAGCTATTTCTTCACCCCGAACATCGCCGCCGAGCTGGTGCTGACCTATCCGCAAAAGCAGGACGTGCGCCTGTCCGGCACCAAGATCGGTACCTTCAAGCATCTGCCGCCGACCCTGACCCTGCAATACCACTTCATGCCTGAAGCCGCCTTCAGCCCCTACGTCGGCGCCGGTATCAACTACACCCGCATCTCCAGCGTCAACATCGACGGTGGCCTGCGTCTGGACAGCAGCAGCGTGGGCGGTGCCCTGCAGGTGGGCGCGGACTACAAGATCGACAAGAACTGGGTGCTCAACTTCGACGTCAAGAAGGTGCAGATCTCCAGCGACGTGAAGACCGCCTCCGGCACCAAGATCAGCAACGTCAAGATCGACCCGTGGCTGATCGGCGTTGGCGTGGGTTACCGTTTCTAAGGTATTCTTGCCGCACCCAAACGGCGCGATCCGTCATCCCTGATGACCGGTCGCGTTGTTTTTTGGGATCAGCGCTAACGTCCCCGCCATCGGTCCCGAGCCGAACGCCCACACCTTTGCAAACGCCATCCGCCATTTGCAGCGTTAGCAGGAGCAGTCTCATGCGGCATGCTCCCCCGTCCACCGTTTGAAAGTAGGAAGAGGTAAATTCGATGTCGACGACTTCGCACCCCAACACACCGGTCGCGCCAGGCGCACCGATGCCCCATCGCAAGATCATCCGATCGTGGGTGATCCCGATCAGCCAGCGCAGCACGGCCATCGCACTGGCGCTGTCGGTACTGGATTTCTGCCTGTTCGGCGCCAGCCTGGCAGCCGTGATCTGGGTCCCCTGGCTGCTGGCCAAGATCGCGCTGGGCGTGGTCAATGGCTTCATCATCGGGCGCCTGTTCATCCTCGGCCACGATGCCTGCCACCAGGCCTTCACGCCCAACCGCAAGCTCAATACCTGGCTGGGTCGCATGCTGTTCATGCCCTCCCTGACCCCCTACAGCCTGTGGGCCGTCGGTCACAATGTGGTGCACCACGGCTATACCAACCTGAAGGGTTTCGATTTCGTCTGGCAACCGCGTTCGCTGGAAGAGTTCCGCGCCCTGCCGCGCTGGCGCCAGCGCCTGGAGCGCATCTACCGCAGCGGCTTCGGTCCCGGCCTGTACTACATGATCGACATGTGGTGGAAGCGCATGTACTTCCCCTCGAAGAAACAGATGCCTACCCGTCGCGCCGAATTCATGTGGGATGGCGTGCTGGTGACCATCGTGGCCGCCCTCTGGGTCGGCGGCCTGGCCTGGGCCGCGCAAGCCACCGAGCAGTCGTTCTGGACCCTGCTGGTGACCGGCTTTGCGATTCCCCTGCTGTTCTGGAAGGCCATGATCGGCTTCGTGGTGTATGTCCACCATACGCATACCTCGGTAGCCTGGTATGAAGACAAGGTCACCTGGGCCGCTGCCCAGCCCTTCGTCTCCACCACCGTGCACCTGACCTTCGGTCGCTACTGGGGCGCACTGCTGCATCACATCATGGAACACACCGCGCACCACGTGGACATGAGCGTGCCGCTGTACCGCCTGAAACAGGCCCAGAAGAAGCTCGAAACCATGCTGCCGGGCCGGATCGTTATCCAGCGCTTCTCGTGGCGCTGGTACTTCGATACCGCCCGCCGCTGCAAGCTGTACGACTTCAAGCGCCTGTGCTGGACCGACTATCGCGGTCGCCCCACCAGCACCCCGCTGCCGCTGCCGGACATGAGCAGGAGCACGGCAGAGGCCTGATCCGCAATCAATGGCACAGCCTGTGCCATCTGTTCAGGTAGCCACGATGTAGCTGAAGTTTCAATAACAAGACGGTCGCATGGAAGGGCATTCGCGGGTCCCCGGTAACCCCGCGATACCGCCCACTTTCCCCCATCAAGGCCGCTCCTCCCTGCTTGCACTTCTCACGCCAAAAGCGGACAACTGTCGCTTTTCAGCGGAGTTTCAGCCCGGAATGCCCGCCTTGCAGCCCGATGCGACGATTACTTTGTTCATGTTTGATCTGGGACAAGAAATGCCGTCTGATTCGGGAATACTGTGCTGCTTATCTTGTTCCGCGCACTTAAAATCGAGTCATTCGATTGCCACATGTCCGCCGGGAACATCGTATGAACCAGTCTTGTCACTCCGCTCCACTTTCCGCATCGGCCAATGCCGCTGCTCCCCTGTCCCAGTGTTCGTCGTTGACGGCTGCACGTGAGGCGGCCGCCAGCTCCGCACTGCGTAGCTGCACCGCATGCGGCATGCACCAGCTGTGCCTGCCCATGGGCCTGGACGAATCCGACATGAAACGCCTGGACAAGATCATCGGTCGCCGCAAGGTGGCCCGCGATGACTTCCTCTACCGCATCGGCGACCAGTTCACGGCCTTGTACGCTGTACGCGTGGGCCACTTCAAGACCTATCAGGAAAACCTCGACGGTGACCGCCAGATCACCGGTTTCCAGATGCCTGGCGAGCTGCTGGGCATGGATGCGATCAGCACCGAGAGGCATCAATGCGATGCGGTGGCGCTGCAGGACAGCGAAGTCTGCGAGATCCCGTTTGCCCGCCTGGAACAGCTGTTCGGCCAGATCCCGCACCTGCTGCGCCACTTCCACCGGATGATGAGCCACGAGATCACCAGTGAACAGAACGTCATCATGCTGCTCGGTAATATGCGTGCCGAACAACGCTTTGCCGCCTTCCTGGTCAACCTGTCTTCGCGCTATGCAGCCCGTGGGTATTCATCCACCCGTTTCCAGCTGCGCATGACGCGCCAGGACGTAGGCAATTATCTCGGCCTGACCATCGAAAGCATCAGCCGGCTGATCTCCAAGTTCCGCAAGCTGGGCTTGCTGGCCGTGGAGCAACGTGACGTGGAAGTGGTCGATCTGCCGGCCCTGAAGCGTCTGGCGGCCGGGGTAGAGTCATCCACCCCCGCACCTGCCGCGACCGCACGCGCAGCGGTCTAGGCCCGACCTCGTCCGGGGCGTTCAGCCCTGGACGAAATGACGCAGGCGCTCGCGAGGCAGCGCCCGGGTCAGCCGCACGGCCAGCAGGCCGCACACGGCAAAACTCCCCCAGAAGCAGAAGAAACCGACGGTATAGGCGCCCATCGCTTCCCATTCATGGCCTGAGGCCATGGCCAGCTCGTCCGGGTTGAACAGGGAAAAGAACACGCCTTCGGCCGCGATGGCCATCAGAAAAGCCACCCAGAGGACGATGGCGATATTGCGTTGCTGTTTGCGCATGGCTGTCTCCTTCAGTTATTTCATCCGTAGACTGACCGGTCTTGCAGCCGGTTTGATGGCAGCTTAGCGCATTATTCGGCCGGTGCGTAGGCCTCTGCATTCATTTCGATGCTGCGCTGTTGCGGCCACACCCAGTTGCCGTGCAACCGCCAGGCATGGCCGCCATCTTCGGCCACCAGGCGCCAGCGCGCCTGCTCCATCTCCGCCAGGGGAACCGAGAACGTACCGTCGGCGGCAGGACGGACCATCAGGGTCCGGTCCTTGGAAGGCTGGGTCGGATGCACCAGGCTGATGATCAGGATCTGCCCTTCCTGGCTGACCGCCGGCACTTCGCGCATCTGCAGCCGGCCCCGCAGCACGGCAGCCGCCGGGTCGTAGCCGATGCCGATGGCCGCACCCAGGCGCTGCGCCTCATGATCACGACGCAGGTCCTTGTTGATGGCCTTGCCCTGCTTGTAATAGTCGTCGGCCACCAGCGCATCGGCGCGCGAGATGGCCAGCCAGGCGGTGAAGATGCCGGCGACCACGACCACGGCCGGGCCGGACATCAGCAGCCACGGCCAGCGATGACGATACCAGGGTGTGGCGGGGGCCAGCTTGGGGGATAAGGTTTGCATGATTTCCTCTCTACTCTCTGAACGGATGGGGACAGGTCTTGGCTCAGCGTCGCGGCACCAGGAACACGGCCTTTTCGCTGACCTGCACTGACGGCTGGTCTTCCGCCTGCAGGGCGATGCGAATCTTGTTGGAGCCGACTTCACCCGCGCCATGCGGCGCGCGCACGCGGATCGGCACCATCAAGGTCTGGGTGGCGACCATCTCGATGGGTTCAGCCGGATCGACCGTCAATCCATCGATGCCGCTGGCGCTGATTCGGTAGCGATGACCGCGCTCATCGGTGTTGATGACCTGCAGGCGGTAGACGTTCTCGATGATGCCGTCTTCCACCTCACGTCCCATGGAGCCACGATCACGGATCACATCCAGCTTCAGCGGCGTGCGTATCCATAGCGAACTGGCAAACACGGCAATCACCACGCCCAGGATGGCGGTGTAGATCAGGATGCGCGGACGCAACAGGCGACGGCGGATTTCCGAGGTCGAGAAGCCCTGCTCGACGGCGTTTTCGGTGGAATAGCGGATCAGGCCACGCGGGCGCTTGATCTTGTCCATCACGCTGTCGCAGGCGTCGACGCAGGCGGCGCAGCCGATGCACATGTACTGCAGGCCCTGCCGGATATCGATGCCGGTGGGGCAGACCTGCACGCACATCGTGCAATCGATGCAGTCGCCGGCCTTGCTGCCGGTCTCCATCTTGGCGGCCCTGGCGGCCGGCATGCGCGGCTCGCCGCGGGCGGCGTCATAGGTGATGATGAGTGAATCACGGTCGAACATGGCGCTCTGGAAGCGTGCATAGGGGCACATGTACTTGCAGACCTGTTCGCGCATCCAGCCGGCATTGCCATAGGTGGCGAAGCCATAGAAGCCGATCCAGAACATCTCCCACGGACCCAGGGCCAGGCTGCCGATCTCCGGCAGCAGGTCACGGATGGGCGAGAAATAGCCGACAAAGCTGATGCCCGTCCACAAGGCCAGCGCGCCCCAGGCCAGATGCTTGGTCGACTTGCGCCACAGCTTGTCGAACGACCAGCCCTGGCGGTCCAGGCGCATGCGGGCGCTGCGGTTGCCTTCGATGCGACGTTCGATCCACAGGAAGATTTCGGTATAGACCGTCTGCGGGCAGGCATAGCCACACCAGACGCGGCCGGCCACGGCCGTAAACAGGAACAGGCTGAACGCACAGATGATCAGTAATGCGGCCAGCCAGATGAAGTCCTGCGGCCAGAGCACCAGGCCGAACAGGTAAAACTTGCGGGAAGCCAGGTCGAACAGCACGGCCTGGCGCTCGTTCCAGTTGATCCACGGCAGCCCGTAGAACACCAGCTGCGTCAGGAACACGCAAAGCCAGCGCAGGCTGGCAAACCGGCCCTGGATCTCGCGCGGGTAGATCTGTTCACGCGCGGCATACATGCGTATGACGGCGTATTCCTCCTTGCCATCCTTGCCGTCCTTGCTGTCGGCGCTCTGGGGTGGCAGGTCCCCCTCCTTGTCCTGCCCGGGTTTCGTTACGGCCTTGTCCATGGTATTGCCTGATCTGCTTTCACTCTCTGTGCGCTTCCAGACTGTGGTGAGAAGCGCCTTTCACGAAACCGCCGGGAGCGCGCAGATCTTTGTCTGCGTCAGTCCCGGCGGCGGATGACGTCACGTCGTCAAGACGGCTTACTTGGCGGCTGCATTGCTGGGCTTGTTGGACAAGCTCCACACATAGGCGGCCAGGACATGCACCTTGGGTTCGCCGAGGAACTCGCCAAATGACGGCATGGTGTTGTCGCGGCCCTTGTTGATGGTTTCCTTGATGGTGTCGATGCTGCCACCATAGAGCCAGATCTTGTCCGACAGGTTGGGCGCGCCCAGGGCCTGGTTGCCCTTGCCGCCGGGACCGTGGCAGGCCATGCAGGCCGCGAACTTGGACTTGCCCAGTTCAGCCTTGATCGGGTCATGGGCCGAATCGGACAGGCTCAGCACGTAGTTGGCCACGTTGTCGACATCCTTGTCGCTGCCCACTGCGGCGCCCATCGGAGGCATCACGCCATGGCGACCCTTGAGGATGGTTTCCTTGATGATCTCCGGGGTGCCGCCATGCAGCCAGTCGTTGTCGGTCAGGTTGGGGAAGCCCTTGTTGCCGCGGGCATCCGAACCGTGGCACTGCGCGCAGTAGGTCAGGAACAGGCGCTCGCCGATGGCATGGGCTTGCGGATTGGCGGCGACCTCTTTCAGGTCCTGCTTCATGAAGCCTTCGAACAGCGGACCGTACTTGGCCTCGGCGGCCTTGACGTCGGCATCGTGCTCGCCGGTCGAGCGCCAGCCCAGGGTACCGGGCAGGTTGCCCAGGCCTGGATAGGCGATCAGGTAACCGACCGAGAAGAAGATGGTCAGGTAGAACAGCCACATCCACCAGCGCGGCAGCGGGTTGTTCAGTTCGCTCAGGTCTTCGTCCCAGACGTGGCCGGTGGTGGAACCGGCGACCGGCTGGTCACCCTTCTTGACCTTCCAGTTGGACTGCTGCCAGAGCAGCAGCGCGCAACCGGCAATGCCCAGCACGGTCAGGACGATGATCCAGATATTCCAGAAACCATTGGTGAAATCAGCCATGGCGCACCTCCTTGTCGACGCCTTCCGAAGCCGGCTGGCCGATATCGCCATCGGCAAAGGGAATCATCTCGGCTTGCTTGAAATCAGCGGGCTTGTGGCCGACGTAGGTCCACCACAGGATGCCGGCAAAGGTGATGAAACTGATCAG
>PJUA01000246.1_pt1 | contig 40715 bp, 41 predicted proteins | sample 1512151 | NCBI WGS metagenome assembly PJUA01 (sample SAMN08177678, study PRJNA422409) | Soil metagenome, whole genome shotgun sequencing project. | isolation source: Soil enriched on filter paper: beechwood xylan treatment | place: USA: Madison | collected 2015-01-15
GTCACGCCTCCGGCGTCGTCCAGCCGAGGTTGGCCGCGATCCGCTGGAGCACGGAGATCGTGGTCGCGTGCTCGTCGGCGGCGACGCCCTGCGTCGAGCGCTCGCGGAAGCCGTCCACCCGCTCGGCGAGCGCCTCGCAGTGCTCGGTGCCGTCTGCCGACAGCACGTAGCCGTCCGGCCCGCGGGTCACCCAGCGACGCGAGGAGAGCAGCGCGAGCTCGGCGGTGCCGACCGGCTCGTCCGTCGACGGCTCGAACGGCGCGAGCGCCCGTGCGACGCCGGCCTCGTCGACCGGTCCGAGCTCCTGCACGACGGTGAGCACCTGCCAGTGGCGTCGGGTGAGCCCGTCGCGGGTGAGCTCGGCGTCCAGCCCTGACTCCAGCAGCCGGTCGACGAGCCTGATCCAGTACCCGATCGGTCGTTCCTGTGCCATCGCGGTCCTCCCCCGGATCTGCTCCGATCCTCCCACCGCACCCGCCGCGCGCACCCGGGACGGAGGTCGGGCGCGGTCGGCCGGACCGTCAGGCCGGTGTGGCGGCCTGCCGCTCCAGCGCGGCGTAGGCACCGTCGGCGGCGAGGAGGGCGCCGTGCGTGCCGATCTCGACCAGGCGGCCGTCGCGCAGGACCGCGATGCGGTCGGCGCCGCGGATGGTCGACAGCCGGTGCGCGACGACGAACGTCGTCCGTCCGGTCATGAGCCGCCCGAGCGCCTCCTGGACGAGCCGCTCGGACGCGGTGTCGAGCGCGGACGTCGCCTCGTCGAGCACCAGGACGCGCGGGTCGCGGACGAGCGCGCGGGCGATCGCGAGGCGCTGCCGCTGCCCGCCGGACAGCCGCGCACCGCGCTCGCCGATGACGGCGTCGAGCCCGCCCATCTGCTCGACGAACCCGAGCGCGTTGGCGTCCCGCAGCGCGGCGACGACGGCGTCGTCGGACAGGTCGGGGCTGCCGTAGGTGACGTTGTCCCGCACCGTCCCCTCGAACAGCAGCGACTCCTGCGGCACGACGGCGAGGAACCGCCGGTAGGTGCGCAGGTCGAGCTCGGCCATGTCGCGACCGTCGAGCAGCAGCCGGCCCGACGTCGGGGCGAGGAACCCGATGACGAGGTTGAGGACGGTCGACTTTCCAGACCCCGACGGCCCGACGAGCGCGATGGTCTCCCCCGGTCGCACGTGCAGGTCGAGCCCGTCGACGGCGACGTCGTCCGGCGCGTCGTCGTAGGCGAACCGCACGCCCGCGAACTCGACCTCGCCGCGCACGGCGTCGACCTTGGCCTTGCCGGCGTTGCGCTCCAGGTCGGGCTCGGTGAGGACCTCGCCCATCGAGCGGACGGACTCCAGTCCCTTGGTGACGATCGGCGCGATGGTCATGAGCGCGGTGACGGCGCCGGTGAGGGCGACGAAGTAGCTCGACAGCATCGTGACGTCGCCCGCGGACAGGTCGAACATGCCGTTCCACGCGATCCACGCGGCGCCGACGAGGCAGCCGACGGACAGGACCTGCATGAGGATCCACGACAGCGCGCCGAACCAGCCGTTGGTCACGTCGAGCCGGATGCCCGCGTTGCGGACGCCGACGAGGGTCGCGCCCATGCGGTCGAGCTCGTCGCGCTCGAGGGCGTGCGCGCGCGTGATGGGGATGAGGTGCGTCATCTCGCTGACGCGCGCGGACATCTGCTCGACCTCGGCCCGGAACGCCGCGTTGCGGGACGCCATGCGGCGGCGCATGACGACGACGAGCCCCGCGGCGGCGGGCACGGCCAGCGCGTAGACGGGCAGGAACTCGGGGACGCGGACGGCGGTGATGACGACCGCGCCGACGAGCGTCGTGGTCGCGGACATGCCGGAGTCGAACGCCTGCCGGGAGCTCTCGACGACGTTCTCGACGTCGCGCACGATCTTGGCCTGCAGGACCCCCGCGCTGACGCGGCGGTGGTAGCCGATGGACAGCTCCTGCAGGCGGCGGGACAGCGCCATGCGCAGGTTCGTCTCGACGGTGCGGACGGCGACGGAGAACTGGCGCACGTAGAGCTGGTGCATGGGCAGGTTCTGCGCGACGACGAGCATCATGAGCGCGGCGGCCCACCACAGCTCGCGCAGGGGCCGGTGGTCGACGACGACGTCGATGACGTCGGCGGTGAGCACGGGGATCACCCAGATCGGCGAGTGCTTGGCGGCGAACGCGAGCGCGGCGACGCCGAGGCGGCGGCGCTGACCGGAGTAGAGGCCGACGAGCGTGCGCACGGGGTGGGCGCCGTCGTAGGTGTCCTCGAGGCGGACGGAGGTCACGAGCGACGATCGTAACGATTCGACGCGCGACCGCCCAGGGCTGCGGCGCCGTGTTCTCGGCGCGGCGCGGGTGAGATCACGCAGCGTGCGTCGGCGCACCCTGGCCGCGAGCGCGTGCCGACCGCGGGCGTCAGCGCGTACGGGCCGCGAGCGCCGCCGCGTACAGGTCGCGCTTGGGCATGCCCGCCGCGGTCGCGACCTCGGCGACGACGTCCTTGAGCCGCTCGCCCGCGTCCGCCCGGGACAGCACCTCGGCGACCAGGTCCGCGGTCGACACCTTCGCGGGCCCGCCCGCCCCGCCGACGACGACGACGATCTCGCCCCGCACCTGCCCGTCGCGCGCCCACGCGGCGAGGTCGGCGACCGGCCCGCGCCGGACCTCCTCGTACGTCTTGGTCAGCTCGCGGCACACCGCGGCGGGCCGGTCCGCACCGAACGCCTCGACCATCGCGTCCAGCACGTCGTCGAGCCGGTGCGGCGCCTCGAAGAAGACCATCGTCCGGCGCTCGTCGGCCAGCAGCGCGAGGGCCCGCGCCCGCTCGCCGGGCTTGCGCGGCAGGAAGCCCTCGAAGCAGAACCGGTCGGTCGGCAGGCCCGACAGCGCGAGCGCCGTGAGGACCGCGCTGGGCCCCGGCGCGGCCGTCACGGTGACGCCCGCCGCGACCGCGGCCGTCACGACGCGGAACCCCGGGTCCGACACGGCCGGCATCCCCGCGTCCGTCACGACCACGACGGTCCCGCCGCCCGCGACGACGTCGAGCAGCTCGGCCGAACGCTCCGCCTCGTTGTGCTCGTGGTGGCTGACGACCCGCCCGCGCACCTCGACGCCGAGCCGGGCCGCGAGCGCCCGCAGCCGCCGGGTGTCCTCGGCCGCGACGACGTCCGCCTCCGCGAGCAGGGTCCGCAGCCGCGTGGACGCGTCGTCGGTGTTGCCGATGGGCGTGGCCGCGAGGACCAGACGGCCGCCCGACGACCCGCGCGCGAGGGCGTCGTCGGCGTCGGCCGGGTGCCCGTCGTGGGGACCGGCTCCCGTGTCGTCGTCCGTCGCGGGGCGTGCGGCTCGGTCGGTCACCCGCACAGCCTGCCACCCGCGGGGCGTCCACCCCTCGTCCGGACCCCGCCCGCGGCACAGCCCTCACCCCTACGATGACCGCTGTGCCGCCCACGCGAGACGACGACGCCGCGCCCACGGAGCGCCCCGACGCCCACCACCCGGGCGACGCCGAGCCGCCCCACGGCCCGGCGGCCGGCACGGTGACCGTCGGGGGGCCCGTCACGCGGGACGTGCGGGACGACGCGGACGGCCTCGCCCTCGGCGACCCGGACCGCGGCCTCGGCGACCCGGACGGCGACCCGGGTGACCCGGGCGACCTCGACGACCTCGACGACCTCGACGCCGCCAAGGAGCCCGAGGAGCCGCCGCTGCCCACGCGCGAGCGCCTGCTGCGGACCCTGCTGGGCGCGGACCGGCTCGCGCTCGGGACGACGCCCCGCGAGCGTCTGACCGGCTGGCTGTGGCCGATCGCCGTGACGGTCGTCGCGGGCATCGCCCGGTTCTGGGACCTGGGCCGCCCGCACCACCTGGTCTTCGACGAGACGTACTACGTCAAGGACGCCTGGTCGATGATCACGCGCGGCTACGAGGCGCAGTGGTCGGCCGAGCCCAACCCGGCGTTCGAGGCGGGCGACGCGAGCGGGCTCGGGACGGTCGCGTCGTACGTGGTCCACCCGCCGGTCGGCAAGTGGGTCATCGGGCTGGGCATGCAGCTCGGCGGCGGACCGGAGAGCTCGGCGGCGTGGCGGCTGTCGGTCGCGATCCTCGGCACGCTGTCGGTGCTGATGATCGCCCGCATCGCGCGCCGGCTGTTCGCGTCCACCGCGCTGGGCGTCGTCGCGGGCGTGCTGCTCGCGGTCGACGGCGAGGCGATCGTCATGTCCCGCATCAGCCTGCTCGACCCGGTGCTCACGTTCTTCGTGCTCGCGGCCTTCGGGGCGCTGCTGCTCGACCGCGAGCAGGCGAGACGTCGGCTCGCGGAACGCGCGGCGGTCGTCATCGACGCGGGGCAGGACCTCGGCTGGGGGCCGCGGCTCGGCTGGCGGTGGTGGCGGGTCGCCGCGGCCGTGCTGCTGGGGCTCGCGATCGGCACCAAGTGGTCCGGCATCTACTTCCTCGCCGTGTTCGGGCTGCTCACCGTCGCGTGGGACGTCACGGCCCGGCGGTCGGTCGGCGTCCGGCACTGGGTGCGGGCGGGCGTGCTGCGCGACGGGGTCGTCGCGGGCATCGTCATGGTCGGCCTGGCCGCGGCCACCTACGTCGCGTCGTGGTGGTCGTGGTTCACCTCGACCGAGGCGTACAACCGGCAGTGGGCGGTCCTCAACCCCGAGCAGGGCGTCCAGTGGCTGCCGCCCGCGCTGCGCTCGCTGTGGAAGTACCACCAGGACATGTGGGGCTTCCACAACGGCCTGGAGACGCCGCACACGTACAGCGCGCACCCGCTCGGCTGGATCATCCAGTGGCGCCCGACGTCCTTCTACTACCCGACGGAGGTCTCCGGGCTGACCGGGCAGGCCGCGCAGGACGCGTGCGGTGCGGACTCCTGCTCGCAGGCCATCACGGCCCTCGGCAACCCGGTGCTGTGGTGGTGCGCGGCGGCGGCGATCCTCGTCGCGCTCGTCTGGCTGGTCCGGTTCCGCGACTGGCGGGCCGCGGCCGTCCTGTCCGGCATCGCCGCCGGCTGGCTGCCGTGGTTCCTGTACGCGCACCGCACGATCTTCACGTTCTACTCGATCGCGTTCCTGCCGTGGGTCGTGCTCACGCTCACCTACGTCCTCGGGCTGGTGATCGGCCCGAAGGACGACCTGGAGGACCGGCAGCGCCGCTGGGCGATCGCGTCCGTCGGGGTGCTGCTCGCGCTCATCGTCGGCGTGAGCGTGTTCTTCTACCCGATCTGGACGGCGTGGGTCGTGCCGTACGACTTCTGGCACAGCCACATGTGGCTGACCCGCTGGGTCTGACCGCGCGTCAGCGCGACGCGCCCGCCGCGCCGGCAGGGGCTGCCGGCCACGTGACCTGCGGGCTCGCGTACCAGGAGAACCCGACGCGGTCCCAGAACGCCCCGTGCTGCGCGACCCGGGCGGCGAAGTCGTCGAAGTCACGGTCCTCGGGCGCGGTCCACGCGACCTCGGCGACCGCCGCGAGGCGGGGCAGCAGCATCGACGTGAGCTCGCTCAGGTCCGTCAGCGTCTCGGTGAAGACGGCGGCCTCGACGCCGACGACGGACTCCGCCGGGACGCCCGGGATGAGCGACGACGGCTCCCAGTCGTAGGAGTCGCGCAGCTCGACGTGCCCGGCCCACTCCAGGCCGAGCGCGGTGCCCGCGTCGTACTTCATGTCGAGGTACGCCTTCGACGCGGGCGACATGAGCACCTGCGCGCCCGCCTGCGCCGCCGCGACGAACGGCGCGGGGTCCGCGTTGATGTCCCAGTACTGCACGACCGTGCCGGGCTCGAGCGGCGTCGAGGCGATCTCCTGCCAGCCGACGACCTTCTTGCCCGCGTCGCGCACGACGGACGACACGAAGCCGACGAGGCGCGCGTACTCGTCGTGGTCCATCGTGAGGACCTCGTCGCCGCCGATGTGCACGTACTCGCCCGGCGTCATCGCCGCGAGGTCGGTGAAGACGTCCTTGAGGAACTCCCGCGTCGCGGGCAGGTCGTCGTGCAGCCGGCTGAAGCCCACCTCGATGCCCGTGTACTCGTCGGTCGGCTCGCCGCTCGGCGTGAGCTCGCCGTACGCGTGCGTCGCGGCGTTGACGTGGCCCGGCACGTCGATCTCCGGGATCACGCGCACCCCGCGCGCCGCGGCGTGGTCGATGATCTCCGCGAGCTGGGCCGGGCTGTAGAAGCCGCCCGGTCCCCCGCCGACCGACGTGCCCGCGGACACGCGCGTCAGCAGCGGGCGGGACGGCAGGTGCACGCGCCAGCCCTGGTCGTCCGTGAGGTGCAGGTGGAGCACGTTGAGCTTGTAGTGCGCGAGCAGCCCGATGACCGACTTGAGGTCGCTCACCGTGAAGAAGTGCCGCGCCACGTCGATCGACAGACCCCGCCAGGCGTACCGCGGGTGGTCCTCGACGCGCAGCGCCGGCACGGTCAGCGTGCCCTCGCCGATCTCGGAGATGACCTGCCGCAGCGTCACGACCGCACGCACCAGGCCGGCAGGCGTACGGGCGGACAGGTCGACGCGCTGCGGGGTCACGACGACCCGGTACGCCTCGTCGCCCGCGGGCAGGTCGTCCGTGACGGTCAGCCGCACCACGCTGGGCGCCCCGCCCTCCGTGTACCGCACCTCGACGGGCCGCCCCGAGAGCCGGCCGAGCAGGTCCGCGGCGAGGACGCCGACCGCGACGAGCTCCGGCGCGCTGTCGACGACGAGGATGGTCGCGGCGGTCAGGACGAACGGCTCCTCGCCCGTGCGCTCGAGCAGCACGGGACGCGGGATGACGGCGACGTCGGGCACCGGGACTCCTTCTCGGCGGACGCGGTTCGGACGACAGGGCTGCGCGTCCGTGGGCACGCTACTCGACGCGCGCGACCCGGCGTGCGACCACGGCGCACGTCGCGAGCTGGAGCTGGTGGAACACGATCACGGGCAGCGCGACACCGGCCGCGACCGCGGGCGAGAACAGGACCGCCGCCATCGGCAGGCCCGTCGCGAGCGACTTCGTCGACCCCACCATCACGAGCGCCGCGCGGTCGGCCCGGTCGAGCCCCAGCCGCTTGCCGCCCCACCACGTGACGACCAGGACGACCGCGAGGACGACCGCGCACACCGCGACCAGCACCACGAGCGCGACGGCCGTCAGGTGGTCCCACGCGCCCGAGACCGTCGCCTGGCTCACCGACGTGTACGCGACCAGCAGGATCGTCGCCCGGTCCGTCGTGCGAGTCAGCGGCGCGTGCGCGCGCACCCACCCGCCGACCCACGGCTGCAGCACCTGCCCCACGACGAACGGCAGCAGGAGCTGCAGCAGGATCCCCAACAGCGAGCCGCCCAGCGGCCCCGACGTCGCCGTCATGAGCACCCCGACGAGCAGCGGCGTCAGGACGATCCCCGCGACGTTCGAGATCGTCGCGCCCGTGATCGCCGCCGCGACGTTGCCGCGCGCCACCGACGTGAAGACCACCGACGACTGCACCGTCGACGGCAGCAGCGACAGGTAGAGCACACCCGTGCGCAGCTCGGGGGCCAGCACCGCGTCCGGCAGCAGCTGCACGAGCAGGCCGAGCACCGGCAGCAGCACGTACGTCGCACCGAGCATCGCCCCCTGGAGCCGCCAGTTCCGCAGGCCGTCCACGACCTCCCGCGTCGGCATCCGAGCCCCGTACAGGAAGAACAGCAGCACGATCGCGCACGTCCGCACGACCGCGAGCACGTCCGCGAACGTCCCCGTCGCCGGCACCAGCAGCCCCAGGACGAGCACCGCGACGATGAGGACGACGAGCGGGTCGACCCACCCCTTCGCGGCGGCGAACGTCGAACGGGGTCGGTCGGGGCTCGGCACGGCGCCATCATGCCCGCGGGTCCGCGATGCGGTCGCATCCGCGCCGTCGCTTGTCCGCTTTTGCCCCGGTCTGCGCGCATCTTGCGGGTGACGTGGGCCACGCGCGACACTCTCGGCGCGCGGATCGTCCCGGTTCCCCCTACGTTTCCCGGTACCGGAGAGACCCCCGATATGTCAAGGAGTTGGAATGAGCCCCGAAGGCATCATCAGCGCGATCATCATCGGTGCGATCATCGGCATCCTCGGACGCCTGCTCGTGCGCGGCCGCCAGCGCATCTCGATCCTCCTGACCATCGTCGTCGGGATCGTCGCCGCACTCGTCGGCACCTGGCTCGCCTCGCTCATCGGCGTCCGGGACACCGGTGGCATCGACTGGATCGAGCTGTTCCTCCAGATCGGCCTCGCGGCGGTCGGTGTCGCCGCCGTCGCCGGCAGCCGCGGCCGTCGCCGCGGCATCCTCTGACCCAGAGGCCACCGGCTGCGCGTCCCGCCCCAGGGCGTCGCACCACCCGCTCCACCCCTCGCACCGCAACGACGAAGGCCGCCCTCCCCGGAGAGCGGCCTTCGTCGTCTGCCGGGGCTGAGAACCCGCCCGGTCGTGCGACATGATGCGGCCATGTGGATCGAGATGGTGCGTGAGCTGCTCCCCGAGGCCACGTTCCGTGCGCCCGCCGCTACCGAGGCCGTCGTCCGGTGCGAGCAGCGGCTCGCCGTCGCCCTCGACGGCGACCTGCGCGCTCTGCTCAGGGAGACGGACGGAGTCGACGACGCCTACGGCGGCGGTCTGATCTGGCCCGTCGAGCGCATCGTCGGGGACAATCTCGCGTTCCGCACCAACCGCGACTTCGCAGAGCTCTACATGCCGTTCGAGCCCCTGCTGTTCTTCGCCGACGCAGGCAACGGGGACCAGTTCGCGTTCGTCCTGCGCGACGGCCGCAAGGACGTCTTCGTGTGGGACCACGAGAACGACTCACGCAGCTGGGTCGCGCCGGACCTTGGCAGGTACCTGACCTGGTGGCTCGACGGCACGCTCACGCTCTGAGCCCACCGGATCGGGCCCAGCGCCCCAGGCACGCACCGCGACACGCCAGGAACGCGGCGGGGTCGGGACCACGAACGACCCGTCGCGGGGGACTCGAGCGACGGCCGTGCAGAACGATGAAGGCCGGACCCCGTGGGATCCGGCCTTCATCTTGCGTGGAGCTGAGGGGATTCGAACCCCTGACCTTCTCATTGCGAACGGATTTGAGGCCCGAGTCAGCGTCCGCAAGCTGCGTGCGGGGGGTGCATCTGGTGCATTGCGAGCGCGTGGGTCACAGCACGGGGGTACGCGGGGGGTACGCGTATTCGGAGGCGTGGCGCTCGAAGGCGCCACATCGGCGGCGCTCTAAGTGTCCATCTGTAGGGGGTAGGTCCGGTTGGACAATCCTGGTCATGACCTAGTCGGACGGCTCGTGTGGCTGTGTGTCGGAGTGCTGTCCGCGGTCATCGTTCTGATGCGGATTCGCAAGCTCGTCGCGCAACGTGGCGCGGCTGCCGCCGCCCTCGCGTCAGGTGCGCGACGCGACCTCACGCTGGAGAGCGGGAATGCCGTGCTCCGCGATGATGGCCAGGAAATCGCCGCAGGTCGCATCTTCGTCGCTCCCGTCGGCCGTGAGGCGCCACCAGTAGTCGTCACCGCCCATGACCTGGCCGATGCGTTCCTGGAACCGGTCTCGCGCGGAGGCGTGGAGGTTCGGCGATGGCTTGGCTCCGAGCCATTCATCAGACGCCGCAGCAGCCGCCCAGCTAGCGCGCGTGACGACGCTGAGGTTCGCCGTGAACTCGACGACGTCGCGGTCGCTCCACGTGCTGCGCTGAAGGCCGAGCTGTGCCCAGCAGGAATCGCTCGGCAAGGCGTAGATCTGGCCCGAGCCACGCAGACCCATAGAACGCAGGGCAGGCGCGAGCCGATCCCTGACAACGGCGCGAAAGCGCTCCTGCGCGGTGATCACCGACGCAGTCTACGAACGCGGAGCCGTCGGCCAGCGCGGACGGTGCGAGACGGCTGCGCAAGGCGGGGCTAGGTCGCGTCCATAGCAGCGGCAGGAAGCGGCTCTCGACCAGACTCGAGGGTCGCCTTCGTCATGTCTGAGGGCGGCCGGAAGGGTGGGGTGCGCGGAGGCGCGAAGCGCCGGCGCGCGGGGCCCCGCCCTGAAGGCCGCCCGCGCGCGGCGGAGCCGCGCGCTTGAGTCAGTAAGGAAAGTTCTCACGCCGACGGGGCGGGCCGGTCGTCGTCTGCTTCGTCGTCGGCTTCGCTGGGTGCGGATCGAACGTTGATGACAGTGGGCCAGGCGTACCCGCGTCGCGGATCGCGCAAGCGGTGAGGGACATGCGTGACGACGAACCAAGCACCAGCCACGACCAAGGCGGTAACGAGGACCGATCCAAGCAGTATCCAGGGTCCACCGAACCCAAGAGAGTTGAGGTAGGCGAGAGTCTCCACCGGCCATACCGCGTCATCCCGCTTCGATTCGCTCTCGGCCGAGGCGAGTACCTGGGTCACCGCAGGGACTGCGACGATCATGGCGATGATCGTCGCAAGCGCCGCAAGCCACCATGCTCGGCGGGCCGCCTGCGCTGCACTCTTCGTCGCGTGCGCCTCCGCTGCGAGGTTCAGCGCAGTTTCGATCGTGCGGCGCATGTGCTCCGCTCCGAGGGCCGACAGCACCCGCGAAGCGATCGTTCGAGCCTCGCCAGAGCGCAGGTTGCCCTGGCGCAGCTCCGAGAACAGCACGACCGCGCGCTGGTACGCATCCTGGAGATGTCGGTCTCCGAGGTGAATTCGGGAAACGGACTCCTCCATAGCCTGAAGCCGCATGTAAAGCAGAAGTGCGTACTCAATTACCAAGACGGTTTGCAGTTCCTCGATTGCTACCGGCGGCGGCCCTTGTCGCTGCAAGTGAAGTGAGGATCCTAACTCCACATAGAGCGAGTGGTCCGCTCGCAATGAGAGGTCGTCCGGCGATCTGACATGGCTTGCGAGGTCGAGCGCGCCTCCGGCCCGTAGGGCCAGGCGTGTTACGTCTGACTGGTGACGAAGCTCCCACCGCCCGCTGTGACGACAGCATGGACCTGGGGCGGCGAAAACGATTGGGTGGTGAGTCCAAGCGCCGAACCGAACGCCGCCAACAGACAGGGCGCCATCAAGATGAGCGAACAGCGTCGCGAGCATTGAAGCGGGTGGCGAGTGCTCGACCCTCGCGTAAGGAAGCGACCCGTCATTGTCGAGGACCGGCGTCGCGGCCGGTGACCATTCGGTCCGATCCATCAGCGGCAAAGGCATCTCGGAGGCGGCAACTCGCGGTGCAGATCCATTGGCAAGATCGAGAACCTGCAACGTAGTCAGGGGAACGTCCGCCGGCACACGAAGGGTCAGCTGCGCCACACCGGACTCGTGTAGCAATAGGCGCGGCTCTAACACCACTCGTGCTTGAGTTTGACCGTCAGGTAGGAGGACCTCATGAATAGTGGGATTCAAGAGAATCCGCACATAGCGGTCCTCGTCTCGATCGCGACCCCCGAACAACGTAGCGTCGTTTTCACGTTCGACAACTGAGATGACGTGTTGGTCGAGGATGAGCCGCTCGGTTTCGACGAGCGGCTCGAGGGGATCTCTCGAGTCATCATCCTCAGGTCGCGGCTGCAGACCTTCGTCCTCCGCCGCTGTCGCTGGCGGTTCAGGCTCACCGTTCTCACTCTGTCGCTTGAAGCGGATGCTGGGCAGGACATGCCGAGCGCTGAGGACCGGGTGCCTCGCGGTAAAAACGAGAACTGTTCGCAAGGACTGCCGCTCGAGCAAAGGCTGAAGGTGTGCGAGTACCCGAGGGGCTCGCCACGCCTGCAAGACCTGCCGCGCGAACCGTGGATGGCGGATCGAGAATCTGAGGGCGCTGCGAAGCGACAGATTGTCGGCGGTCTGGCTGAATTCAGTCCAGAATGCTCGGAGCCTTCGCATCGAGCGGTCAACGCTGCGCAGTCGGCGCGAGACTCGAATCACGCGCTCAGATGGCCACGCTGCGGAGACCGCGACGCGAGCGTCGAGCAGACGCCGGCTCAATCGGGCCAAGTCAAGGTTGCCGACGACTTGAGCCGTCAGGACGTACTGCACAGCGACTGACTCGAACTGTGCCTCGTGTTGCAGGGACTTGCCGCCCCGAAGGCTCGGCCGAAAGCGCATGCCGAGATGCTAGAGGCACGGCTGGCTTCCTCGTCGCGCTTCGGTCCGGTTGCCTGGGCCTTCGAGATTGTGAGTTCTCGGCCACGTTGTAGATGTCGTTCTCTCCAGACGTCGTTCTCTCCAGGTCGCCCGGCGCTCGGCGCGACCTCTCTCCAGAGTCCGCTCGTGGCGAGCTCGGACTCTGCTCCGATGCCCGTGCGGACGCACACCTCGGCGGGGTCGGGCTGGAAGCCCGACCCCGCCGACCGATCATTGACCGTCGCCAAGGATCCGGGACTCGACGTCGGAGAGCGGGTAGCCCCATGCTGCGAGCGCCGCGAAGTAGCGCCGCTCGCCAGTGCCGCGCCACGTCTGAGTGCCGGTCGTTCCTTCAGTCGCGGCGAGCGCCAGGACGAGGGCTATGACCTCAGCGCGAGCGCTGTTCGCTCGCTCGATGAGGTCCGCGATTGCGGTGTCGCCATGGCCGCTTGTGGGAGGCAGTCCGAGCAGGGTTAGCGCGAGTGAGTGGGCATCGGCCTTGGCTCGCTCGATCTTGTAGGCGTCGAGCAGGAGGGTCTGCGCCAGATAGGTGGCAGCGTCCTTGGGGGCAGTCTTGCGCTGGGCGAACTGGGTGAGCCACTGGAGGCGGACGGTGGTGGCGGACTTCCATGCCCTGTTGTTCTCGATGACTTCGCGGCGCTCGTGGCGCTGCTCGTCGGTCATCGGGCCACCGGTCGTCGGGCGATCGTTGCCGTAGCGGTCGACGTGGCCGTGCTGCTTCCAGTCGGTGCACACATAGCCGACGGTCACGCCGTCCCATCCGGCGACGACGTACGCGGCGTGGCCGGGGCAGGCGGCATGCTCGTCGGCGTCGATCACCGTGCCCGGCACGGTCTGCGCGTTCATCCGGAGCCGGGTGAGGCTGCGGGCCTTCTTGTCGTCGTACGGCACCGGGTCGACCTCGCGGACACCGGCCTCGACGAGCGTGGCTCGCGCGGCGGCGATCTGTTCGTCTCGCTCGCGTTGGTCGCGCAGCTGCTGGGCGAGGTGGTCGAACTTGTGGGGCTCCTTGACGGCGGTGGCGGTGAGGGCCTTGACCGCTTCGCGGTCGGTGTCGAACTCGGCGATGACGGCTGCCTGGTCGAGGGTGAGGTCGTACTTGGCCTGGACGCGCTCGCTGATCGCGCTGCTCGCGACGGTCAGGGTGGTCTCGACATCCTTCTTGGTGGTGCCGGTGCGCTTGGCGATGGTGGCGGCGCTGAGGCCGAAGTCGAGGGCGAGTTGCTTGACGGCTGCGGTGCGGTGGGTGTCGCGCATGGCGGCACGGTGGTCGTTCTCGACGATCTGCTCGACGATGCGCCGGGCTTCGTCCTGGTCGCCGGGCAGGACGCGGACCGGCACGGTGGGAAGCCCTGCTTGGACGGCGGCGAGGGTGCGGCGCTGGCCTCGTAGGACGACGAGTGCGCCGTCGGTGTTGCGGTAGGTGTCGATGGTCTGCAGGACGCCGTGCTGCTTGATGGAGGCGATGAACTCGGCGGTCAGGTCGGCGTCGAGGCGTGCGTTCGCGCCGATGACGAGGGTGGCCGGGTCGACGTGGGCGAACTCGGTGGGCGTGGTGTCGGTCATGGTGACCTCTTCCTGCGGAGGGTGGTGGTCTGGCTGTCTGCCGACCGTTCTTCGCCACCTCCTGGCGCCGGAATGACCGCCCGCGGAGAGGTCGGCGCCGCAACCCGTAGGGCGGGGTCGACGCGCTGGTCGAGCGAGCTCAGTGCGGCGCAGCGAACGCAGCTCGGCCAGGGCGTCGATCTCGGTGGCGAAGCCACTTGCGGGGCAGGCCGCGCGGGCGAGCATGGAGAGCCAGGAGGGACGAACAGCTGTTGAGCCGCCGGCCGTCGGCCGGCGACCGTGTGGTGCGGAACGGCCGGCCTCCGTGCGGGGCGTTCCGCTGCAGTGACGATCGCTACTCGGCGACGCTCGGTCAGACGCATTCGCGAGTGTGGCTGGCCTGCGGCGGGGCGTCGTCTTCACCCGCCGCAGGCCAGGGCTCTCACTCAGGTGTCCGGGTCCAGCCAGGGCCGACGCCGGCGTGCAGCAGCGTGCCGAGGAGGTGGGCGAGCCGGTGCATGGGGTCGAGCCGGGTGACTGCTTCGAGGGCGACCGTGGCTGAGGCGCCGGCTCCCTGCCACCACTCGACGACGGCCCACAGAGTCAGGGCGGGAACGCTGGCGGGGTCGTCGTGCGTGTGCGAGGCGATGGCGCCGAGGAGGTCACGCCAGCGCTCGATCTGGCGGGGGTCGGGGCGGCGTCCACCGTCCTCGAGGACGCTGCGCAGGATGTCGCCGGCCTGGTTGGTCGCGTCGTCGTGGTCCTGGGCCGTCCCGAACATGACCGCCTCGCTGGCGCCGAAGATGCGCAGCAGGACGGCGTCTCGCACGCGGCGGTCGGCGAGCGTGCCGGCGAGGTGACCGAGGGTCTCAGCGGGCAGGGTCTGCGGTGGGAGGGTCTCGACGACGAGCCACCAGCCCACGGCGCTGCCCGGGTCGTGCGTGCCCGCGGTCAGGTACGCCTTCTTGGTGGCGACCTTGCGGCCGTGCTCGTCGGCGGGCTGCGGCGCGATCTCGTCCCGGTTCTGGGCGACGGTGGCGCCGAGGTAGGTCATGAGGGCGGCGACCTTGGTGGACTTGATCGCGTCGAGCGGGGTGAGGGGCTCGGGTGTGTCGGTGTCGCGGAAGCCGTCGTGGGTGACGTGGATGGCCTTGGCGGGCAGCGGGGCGAGCGCGTGCCGGACGGTGTCGATGGCGTCGGCGGCGGTGTGCAGGTCGTCGGTGTAGGCGGCGATGACGACAGCGGTCGAGCGGTCGTTGGCGATGTGCCAGGCGAGGCGCTCGGCGGTGTGGGCGTTGAGGCTCGTGAGGGTGAGGCTCTCGACGAGCCCGACGCTTTCGCCGCGCAGGCTCAGCAGCGCTACCGCGTTGGCGGGGTGGTAGCCGAGGCGGTAGTCGATGAGGGCGAGGGCCTCTGCCGGTCCTGTGGTGCTGATGGTCTCGCTCATGGTGGTGACCTCCGAGCCGGAGGTGGGTGGTCGCTTCTCCACGACCGGGTTCGCCCCCTCCTGGCGCCGGAATGACCGCCCGCGGAGAGGTCGACCGTGCAACCCGTAGGGCGGCTCGGCGAGCTCGTCGAGCGGGCTCAGTGAGGGCAGCGAACGCAGCTCGAGGAGGTCGCCGAGTCGGCGGTGCAACCGCTAGTGCGGTCGGCCGCGCGGGCGAGCATGGAGAGCCAGGAGGGGACGATAAGACTTACGGTGTTCCGGTTTCGGTGCTGAGTTTCGGTGCGCCAGGCTGCCCTTCGACGACGCCGTCGACGGCCCACCCCGAGCACCTCACCGAAACCGATGGCAGTCTCAACCGGTCAACGCACCACGGTGCCCGTCGCGCCTGGACGCAGGTGGTGGAGTCGTCGCGAGGGAGGTCGTAGGTGGCAGAGGATGCCCTAGTGACGCTCTTACACACCTACCGGGTCACGCAGTACGACCCCGCGGACCGCGACGCCTCGGGCGCCTATGTCGGTAGCGTCGATTCAGTCAGCGACGAGGGTCCGCTCGAAGCCGCCTACCTTGACGCGGCCGAGGCGTTCGCGCGTGAGCTCGGCGTCACCCAGCTCGAGGTGCGCGACCCGTTCATGCCGGACCCAAGCGACCGCGAGAGGTATCGGTTGCCCCTAGGTGACCCGGACTTTCCCGATGCGGACCTCCTCAACGTCTTCGGACCCGACCACACTGCATTCTTCGACGGTGCAGTCGTCGACATCCCCGGGGCGCGTCTCCTGGTGCGCGGGATGCTACGCAACGACTGGGAGATCGCGCCGTGGTGGTGCCTTCTGGAGTCAACTGACATGACGGTGCACGTCGGCCACGACGTGTACATGTACATCACGACCAGCAGACCATGCCCCCGAGCAGAGGCCGCGACTGCCGCCGCAGGCCTATTTCCTGAGCATTCGGAAGGGGCTATCTCCCCGTACATGCCCGACGAAGCGGAGGAGGAGCACCTACGGTCTTTGCACACGCCTATCGACGACGCGTTCTGGAGGCGCATCGATGTCCTCGTGCGCGAGAACGGCGCGGTCCTGCTGGAAGAGCACGCGGCTTGGACCCGTTGGCACCGAATCACGGCTGAGGATTCTCGCCCCGCGCTTCGTCCCCGCTGCCGGGTCTGGGTCTGGCCCGACCTCACGACCGACGTGGGTGCTGCGTTGGCGCACCTGGAGGGGAACGATCCCGACGACATCCACGGGATGATCATTTGGCAAGGGGCCAGTGGCCAGGTGCGCTGCGAGAGCATCTCCTCCGATGACGCCGAGTCAGTGCGCGCGGCAGTCGAAGGGGCGACGCGCGCATCGTGGCATTCGGAACGCCTCGGCGACCTGCGCCCGATGATCGAGGCGGTCATGCCAGACAACGACGGTGTGATCCGCGCCCGCTGGGAACCCCTCGAGTCGGCACAGAGCACCGACTGAGGCGCTCCGCCCGACCGAGTACACCGCCGAATCCGCCTCGGCATCCCAGCCCAGAAGGCTGGGCACCACTGTCGTCGAGTGGTGACAAACGACCAGGGCTGATGGTTGAGCCCACCATCGTTTGCGGTGTGGCCGTCGCTGCGGCGAGGCGCTGGCGCCGCAGCCGGTTCGTGCTCTCATTGGTGCCGCGCTGCCACATGAAACACTCACGCTCGTGGGTAGCGAGGTCGAGAAGGAGCTCGATGACCGCTGGTGGCTGGGCTTGCGAGGTAGAGCCTTGGAGGCGGTGGATCCCCAGGACTTCATCGTCGTGCTCAGTTTCGGCGGGAACGCCGTCCTGACCATCGAGGCCGCCGCGAGCGTCCGCGCCGTTTGGGCACCACGAACCGAGACCGCCGGCGTTGCCCAAAGCGATGACGGCACGGTCTCGACCACCGAAGCCTTACTCGCGCTGGTCGGGAGACGGGTGCTGTCGAGCGTGGGGTTCAAGGATGGTGACCTGCGGCTCGTGTTCGACTCTGGGCGGCTGCTTGGTGTTGCTCATGGGGAGCGCCATGAAGCTTGGCAGCTGATCGGCCCCTCTGGGCGGATGTGGGTCTCGCTTGCGGGCGGAGGGCTCGCCACCTTCCCAGCGTGAAGGTCTTGGCTCGGGCCAGGACGGGACCAGGGGTAGCCACTGTGATCGCTCGCTTCTGGCGGGCGGCCACTGTCGGGTCGCTGTGAGATCACCGGCGTATCGGGCGAGTTGTCGAGTAGCGACAACGCACCGGAACTGATCGGTTCCGCGAAGATGTGGGACTCCTACAATCGCAACGAAGCTGGCGTCAGGCGGTCCGAGGTGTGAGCCCTGCGACCCGACGGCGCGCCGCGACTTCGGACGTGTTCGCCAGTCAGTTGACGAGCCGAAGCGGGATGGAGCCTGAGGCGTCGTGGACCGATCGGAACAGGGCTATCCGTGCCCGTGCTGTGGGCATGTCACGTTCGACGGAGTCCCTGGTAGCTATGAGATCTGTGCCGTCTGCTTCTGGGAGGACGACGCGGTCCAGCTGCGATGGCCGAACTACGGCGGTGGCGCCAATACGCCGTCGCTCATCGAAGCGCAGCGCGCCTATGCCGAACTGGGCGCGATGGAGCGTCGGTTCCTGGGACACGTGCGCACCGCTGACGAGTCCGAACCACTGGACGACGGATGGCGACCGGTCGACCTCGCGGTCGATCACTTCGAAGCTCGAGGCGTCCAAGACTCCCCTTGGCCTTCCGATCTCACGACGCTGTATTGGTGGCGACCGACCTTCTGGCGGCGCGCCTAGCGTCGCCAACTATATCTCGGCCGCCTTCAACTAGCGTTGCAGGCGGGGTGTTCGCGACAGGCTCGCATGGCCCCGGCCTGGCCTGTCTTCCGGGGCGGTGCTCCTGACGGCTTCGCGGTTGTCGCTCGACGAGTGCCGAGAGGTCGAATCGTCGCGGCTATACCTGTTCGGTCAAGCGCCTGAGGGAGCAGAACCAGGGCATCCGTTCACCCTGCCCGAGCCGGGGCGCGCCGACGCGAGAGCCAAGTTGGTCGACTACGCGCTGTGTGACGGCACCTGGACCGCGCTCGGCGTGCACCCGCAGTTCGTTCGTGACCAGTGGCCGTTCGCGGAGGTCGTTCACTACGAACGCGGGCGCGTCACGGTCCTGAGCGTCGACGACCGGAATCCCAGCAGAGTCGTGACGGAACGGCCTGGGACCCTCGACGACCTCCAGCTCCTGCCCTCGCTCAACCTGTTGATACCAGAGGACACCGAGCGACTCCTTGACATGGCGGCACGGGACTAGGGCCGCAGACCGCGCCGCAACAGCTCGGCCTCAGCCGACTGCAACTTCGCGCGCCACATCCGGCCCACCTTCGGGCTCCGACCCGTACCTGGAGCAACAGCGTCCGCGGCGTTCGCCCGCGCCATGCGCGCGCGATCTCGCACGCCGTCATCAGAGAGGCCGGGCAAGTCGTCTTCCCACTTGTCGATCAGTCGGCTCCGCGACATAGCCACCCTCGCCCCTCGTCAATCCCGCATCAACCGCGCTTCTTCGCCGGAAGCGTGCGCACCGTCCGGGCGAGCGCAATCGGGACGGTAACTCGCGCCTGGCCCGGCACACTTCCGTCCAGGCGCGGCGGGCACCGTTGTCCGTGAACCGGTTGAGACTGCCATCGGTCTCTGACCGAGTGCCCCCTTCGCGACTCGTGCCACTACGTTCGTCACGTGACGACGACGATCGACGACCTATCCCCCGACGAGAAGGTCACCTACGCGATTGGGGCAGTCGCGCGTGCTCACGAGTACCTGGAGCGCCAGGTTCTGCAGGTTTGGATATTCATGGCTGGCCAAGGAATCGCGGCCTACGCTGCCCCGAAGCGGTTCCTGGACCGACTCGACGGCATCAGAGCGATGCTGCCTCACGCCGGCCACGCTCCCGAGGTGATGGACCTAGGTGCGGCTGCTATCGCTGCGGTCAAGAGTGCGCACGATCTCAGGAACGAGCTCGTGCACGGGGTGTGGGGCGCGACCGACCAGGACTTCCAGGGACCCTTTGTGCGCATCGCGGAGAAGCCTGGGTATCCAGCGCGCGAGGTGGCCGAACGGACCGTCGAGCAGTTCATGAGCGCGGCAGAAACGATCTCTCGTGCGATGTTCAAGATCTCCGGACTCATGCTCCTCGGCTCCCTGGGCTCGACCCGGTTCATCCGGCCGGGCGATGACGGCTACAACCAGCATCTCGACCTGCTGAAGGGGTTCTTCGACGTGGAGAATCGCCAGTCTGCGCTGGTGTGGAATCAGGACGACCCGAGACGAGCCGCTCCCCCACTCCGTGGGCAGTCTGGACGCGGCCCCCGAGATCGCGCCAGGAAAGACTGACCGGCTCAAGGGGACGCATTCGGCACGCGCGGTGGAACGCCGAGCCGCCCCAGCCCGCGAACTCCTCGTCCTGTTCGAGCGCACCCGCCCCACAGCGACGGACCTTTGCTAGATCGCGCGCGCTAGCGGCTGGCGGTCTGCGCGAAGCGCCAGCGGCCCCCCGACGGGTGGGGCGGTCCGGGGCGCGGAGCGATCGCACGGCTCGCCCTCGGTGAAGCCCTGGCCTCGAGCGCGGTGGCCCTACGCTGCCGGTCATGTGGAGCCACGCCGGGCGGGTCCTCGCTGGCGTCATCGCATTCATCGGTGCGGCCGGACTGCTGGCGTCGTCGATCGTCGGAGGCGACGACTTCGGACCGCAGGAGGTGGCCTACTACCTCGCACCGCTCTCCGCCTCGGCTCTGCTTCTCGGCGGGTTCGCGGTCGGTGTAGCCGTGATCGTGCAGTGCATCCGGGCCAGGGGCCCGCGGGACTGGACGCAGTTGCACATCGGCGTGATATCGCTCGTCATGACCGCTGGAGCCGGCTCGGTCTGCTGGTCTCTCGTGGCAGGCGCGCCGGTCCCGTTGTCCTACGACGAAGCCTCAGGCGGTCAGCGGATCGCCGTCGCGGCGACCGGCCTTTTGATCGTTCTGGGCTGTGCCGTGCTGCTGGCGACCATCCGCGCGACCGCCCCGAAGCCACCCGCACCGAGGCGCGGCGAGATCTACGCGCGCAACGCGTCGCCGCGATGGCGCGGCCGGGTTAGGTCGAGCAGGAGGCTGCGGCGCGTCAGGCGCCAAGCGCGACAGCCGCGCTAGGGGTCAGGGGCGCGACGGCCACGGTGGGACCTCGCCCGCCAGGTGATGGAGGACTTGTGCCGCCGTCCGTCAGCGATGTAGGAGGAAGACCTTCGCGCTCGTCCGCTCGATCGCCCCTCGCGGGTTGGAACCGCGCGCGAGCCCCGCGATGAAGTCGACGAGGCGCTTGGCGATGTCGTTGTCCGCCATCGATAGGTCAACAATGACCGGGCCGTCCTCGTAGGCCTCGGCGATGTCGCGCGCATCCTCGTAGGTCGTCGCGACGATCGACTGCACGTCGGCGTACGGAGTGGAGTCGGTCTCCGGAGCCAGACCTAGACCCACGTCGGCGACTGCCTTGTCGAACTCGGCTTTGGCACCCATCGCCTCAACTCGGGAGACGCGGGCGAAGAGCTTGCTGACCTCGACCCGGAAGACGACGAGGGTCGTGAGGAGCACGACTGGCCAGATGAGCGTCTTTACGTACTCCAGGACGACCAGCGACGTCGGCATGCTCGAACGATAACGAGCGACGCCCTCCGCTCGGGCAAGCCACCGCGTGCAATACGTTGCACGCGGTCTAGTGTGAGCACATGGCGATCGACAGCAGTTCTGCGTACGACCGTCACCGGGACCGCGCTCGTCGAGCGATTGCCCGCCAGAAGGAGGCAGCCGACCAGGAACGGGAGGCGCGCGCCGTTCGTGACGTCGAGGTGCTGGCCATGCTCGCGGCGCCTGGTGCATCGCTCGGATCCGTCGCTGCGGACGTCGGCCTGTCCAAGAGCATGGTCGCCTACATCGAGCGCACCGCTCGGGCGAGCTTTGACAACGCCGAACAGGCTCGGGCATATCTTGCGGAGCACGCTGAGGCATAGCGCGAGGCCGCGACGACCGGCCGCTTCACCGGCGCGTCGCCACACCCCTACGCGAACCGACGCCGACACTGAAGACGCAGGGGCGCACAGTCGCGCCCGCATGCGCAGGGCGCAGGGCGCACGTTGCCCCACGCGGGACGACCGCAGAGTTGCACAAGCCCGATGCTCGGCGAGCGACTTCGCGTGCCGGGCGAGCTGACGAGACTCCACACAAATCGCGAACACAGCCCGCTAGCCGGGCTGCCGTGGCGCGTGTAACGTGTAGTGCGTTGCACGACTGAGACAGGGGGAAGCTCATGTTCGGTACCGGCGGCATCGCTCAGTGGATCCAGGACAACGTGGTTCCGCTCATCCTGATCGTCATCGCGGTCGGCGTTCTCTGGGCCGGCAACGCCGGCAACATCTCGAAGGCCGTCACCAAGGTCGGTGTCACGCTGGTCGGGATCGCCTTCCTGGCCATGGTGATCTCCGGGTCGTCCGACGAGGTCGGACAGTGGCTCCTCGGGCTGTTCCGGAGCTAGCCGTGCGGCTGCCCGACGACGACGAGATCTACGACGTCGACCAGACGTACCTCGGTCCGCCCGGGTACTACATCGGGCGGATGCGCTACCGCATGATCGCCGTCACGCCGGTGGTGATCCTGCTCGGGCTAGCGCTCCTGGTGAAGACGGGCATCGGCTTCACGCTGCTGTCCGTCGCCCTCACGGTCCTGATCTCGCTGCGCCTGTCGCAGTGGATCGTCGACAAGACGACGCACGAGCGCCCTATCAGCGTGCTCGTCACGACGTTCTGGCACGAGCTCACCGCGACGCGCATGCCTGTCAGAGGGCTGCACGGGCGGCACGCGACGGCACTCCGTGGTCGGACCACCTCGATCGAGGCCGACCACGCCCTTCCCGCCGGGCGTCGACGGCGCTGGCGCTCGTACGCGAATCGGCGGTCCGCTGCGCACCAGGGGGAATGATGCAGCTCAAGCTCACCTCGCTGTTCGGCCGTGGGCCGGATGTCGGCGAGGACGATGACATGGCGGTGTCGTACGACCCGTCCGAGGATCTCGTCGACGCTCCGCCGCCGAGGCCAGCAAAGGCGGCGAAGGGCCGCGGGCGGTACCCAGATGCGCCACGACTGGCCAGCGCGATGAAGTGGGCGCTGTCTCGCGTGGCCAACCACGTCACGTTCTCCGACAAGCGGATGGTGGCGTGGTACCTCCTCGACCCTCAGCGCTGGAGCTTCCGCACGATCGCGGACGGTGAGTCGCTGATCGAGGCGCACGCCGGGCAGATCGCGGAGCTGGTGGGGCGGACCGTGTACGGGCGGATCACGACGCGTCCGTACGCGGTCGAGACGTGGGCGGAGGCCGCGTGGGACAACTCGCCGGCTCCGACGGAGGGGTTCGCGAAGATCCTCGAGCGCGACCAGATCCAGCTCGCGTCTCGCATGCAGAGCGACAAGCTCGTGTACCTGGGGGTCGACCTGGGTTCCCGCTCCTCGGCGGTGAACCTGACGGGCCGGGTCATCGCCGACGTCGCGCGCCGCGAGCTCCAGGCGCTGCAGCGCCGCCTGGACGAGATCGACGAGATCATGTCCGGGCCCGGCGTCGACGCGATCCCAGCCGTCGGGAACGACATGGCCTGGCTCCTGGCCCGCTCGTTCGCCCTCGGATGCCCTGCTCCCGTGCAGGACACGATGGAGGAGACGCACTGGTCCAAGGAGGATCTGCACGAGTTCGTCGGTGCGACGCACTGGAGCGCAGAGCCGCTCGCGCAGTCGGTACGGGTCGACTCGACGATGGGCGACCGGCCGATCACGAGGCACGTCGTCGTCCTGACGGTCGGACGCATGGGCGAGCTGCACATCCCCGAGGTCGACGAACCGTGGATCGCCAAGACCGACAAGCTGCCCTTCCCCGTGGAGTGGTCGTTCCGCGTCGACGTGCGCTCGTCGGACGAGACGTCGAGGGAGATGAACAAGCTCTCTGACCGCGTGCTCGCCCAGCGGGACCACTACGTCGGTGACCACGGCAAGCAGCCACCGCGGCAGCTGGCCCGCCAGGCCGACCGAGCGTCGGCCGTGGAGGACGAACAGCGCTCCGGGTTCGACGGCCTCGCTACTCGAACACGTGGCTGGTACCGCATCGCGGTGTCGGCCCCGACTCAGGAGGAGGCGCTGCAGCGCGCGAAGGTCGTGCAGAAGATCTACAAGCCGGCGATCAAGATCGAGCGCGAGTTCGACCAGTTCCGTCTCGCGCGCGAGTTCGTGCCGATGGAGCCGCTCGCAAACACGGGACACACGCGACACCTGCCCATCCTCAAGCTCGCCGCCGGCGTCCCGGCGGCCACGGCCGAGGTGGGCGACAAGCGCGGCGTCCTGATCGGCTACACCAGCGGCTTCGCAGAGCGCCCGGTGACCTGGGACCCGTGGTTCGGCCCCGAGGTCGTCGAGGGCTCGGGGCTCGTGCCCATCGTGGGCGGCCTCGGTGCGGGCAAGAGCTTCTTCGCCGGCGGCGTCGTCTACAAGACGGGCGCGCAAGGGGTGCCGTGGACCGTCCTCGACCCGTCCGGGCGGCTCGGAGCGCTGGCGCAGCTGCCGGAGTTCCGGGGCGTGGCCACGGCGGTCAACCTGTTGCAATCAGAGCCGGGCGCGCTGAACCCCTACGCTCTCGTGCCCGAGCCGCAGCTGGTCTGGTTCCGCGAGGAGTCGGACCCGCAGCACGCGCTCGCGCTGGCCAAGTCCGCGGCGGAAGCCCAGCGTCGCGACCTGATGACCGACACCCTGCGCTGGTGCCTGCCCGCCGAGGACCAGGACGACCAGGCGGCGCTGTCGATCCTGCGGGACGCCGTCGCGCGCGCCGAGGCACGTCCGCACTCGACGGCTCAAGGCGTGCTGATCGCGCTGCAGCACTCGGACGTCGACCGCGACCTGGCGGCGCGCATCCTGCGCCGTCTGCGCGAGGCGTCGGAGCGTGAGCTGTCGCGCCTGTTCTTCGCGACACCGTCCAGCGGAAACCACGGCGGTGTTCCCAGTGACCGGCGGATGACCTTCTTCAGCCTCAAGGGGCTGGCGCAGATCGACGAGCACAAGCCGAAGACCGAGTGGTCCTACGACGAGCTCATGAGTCGGCCGGTGATGTCGCTCGCGGCGTGGTCGGCGCTGCGTTCCGTCTACCGAGCCGACTTCAACGAGCGCAAGGGCATGTTCCTCGACGAGGTCCACGAGATCACGGCGGTGTCGACGGGCCGCACCCTCGTGCAGAAGGTCGCCACCGACACCCGGAAGCACGACATCGCGGCCCTCGTGTCGACGCAGAACGCGGCGAACGTGATCGGCCAGAACATCAACAACTTCGTCGGCGCCGCGTTCGTCGGCAAGACCACCGACGAGGAGGCGCAGGCTCACAACTGCCGGCTGCTCGGCCTCCCGGCGGGTGTCGGGTACGAGACCGAGTTCGCCAAGCTCTCGCGACGTTCGCGTCGATCCGAGATCACCGGCACGCCCCGAGAGTTCATCTTCCGGGACGGGATGGGCGGCGAGGACGGCAAGGGCGGCGTCGAGAAGATCCGCGTCGACTACAGCAACCACGAGCGCCTGATCGCCGCTCTCAACACGACCGCGGACCCGTCGAAGCGTCGGGCGCTCGAGCTCGTCGCGGAGGAGGGTGCGGCATGATCCGCCGCGCGGGCGTCGCCGCGCTCCTGACGGTGGGGCTGATGCTCGCCGTGCCGGCCGTGGCCGTCGGTGCTGCGCCCCTGTCGGCCGTCGGCCCGGTGGCCGCGAAGGCGTGCGCGACTCCCCCGGAGCCGGCGTCGCCCTTCGCCGGCCTGCCGGGGAAGCTCTACGGCAAGCCCGCGACGGCGAGCGATGGCGACCCATTCACCAACGAGAACGTGAAGATCGCCGACGTCTACGGGTACTCCTACGAGTGGGCGACCTACGACAACGGCTGTCTGCCGGGGTCGGACGCTCTTCCGAAGGCGCAGACGGGCGTGGCGAACGTGCTGGTGTCGGGCAGCGCGTCCGTCGCGGCGTTCACGCACGGCCTGTATGGCCTCGTGGTCACCCCCGACTTCCTCGCCCCGCTCGACGGCGTCCTCACGACCGCGACCAGCGCGATCAAGGGCGGCTTCTGGGATCCGTGGGTGTCAGCGGCGCTGATCCTCGTGGCGGCGGGAGTGCTCATCGCTGCGATGCGAGCGGAGGTCTCGTCGGCAGTCACGACGGTCGGGTGGGCGCTGCTCGTGCTCGTCGGCGCGACCTACGTCATGAGCTACCCGGTGTCGTCCGCTCAGGCGGTCGACGAGCTGGTGCAGACGACCGTCGCGACGTCGGCGCGGGCCATCGGCGCGTCGGACACGTACGGTCCACCCGTGCCCGACACGCAGGGCGGCGAGAGCACCAGCGAGGCGCAGGCGGCGCTGGACGACATGTTCGACACGATCAACCGCGACGTGTTCTACGACGCCTGGCTCGAGGGCGCCCTCGGCTCGTCCGACAGTGCGGTCGCGCGCGAGCACGGCGCCGACCTGTTCCAGGCGTCTCACCTCTCGTGGAGCGAGGCCGAGACGGTCAAGAACGACCCCGATGCCGGGCAGGCCATCGTCGAGGCGAAGAAGCAAGCCTGGGCCCAGGCGGCAGCCGCCGTCGAACGAGAGGACTCCAGCGGCTACCAGCAGCTGACCGGCAACAACGGTCGCTGGGATGCCGCGGGCACGGTCGTGCTGCGCGTGGCGTTGATGATGCCGTTCCTCGTCGTGGCGGCCGTTTTCGTCGTGGTGGCTTACGCCGCGACGCGCGTCTTCGTGCCGCTCGCGCCCGCGTTCGGAGTCCTCGGGCTCCTCTACATCACGCAGGACTGGGTCATCGGTGTGCTGAAGCAGGTCGGACGCTTCATCATCCTCGGGCCCGCCTTCTTCATCGCCGCGCTTGCGAACCTGCTGCTCGACACAGCCGTGCTGGACTCTGACCTCGCCTTCGGGCTCAAGCTGGTGATCGTCGCGGCCATCCCGTTCGTGCTCTTCAGGCTGCTCCGGCCGGGCCGGGTCGTCCCCGGTTCACGAGCAGCACGGCGCATGGCGAGGGCGGGACTCGGAACGCTCGTCACCTCCCTGGCGACACGTCGGGCCGTCCGGGATGGCTTGGACGACGCACAGAGCAAGACCACCGCTGCCGACGACGAGCGCCCGTCACCAGGACGGGAGCCAAGCCTGTACCGCATGAGCAAGCGGTCGCCCGTGGCGACGGGCGACACGATCGAGATCGCTGCGAGCAGAGCACGACCGCCCGAGCTGGCCGCGTCGCACGCGCGCGGGCTCCCTGCAGCACCGCCCTCGGTCGCGACGAGCCGGCATGCGGAGCGGCACGACGGGATCTCCCCCGCGCTGGCACCGGGCCGCTCACTCCCCCGTCGCACGCGGCGCGAGATTGCCGCGGCTGATGGGGCGTCAGAGGGCGGCCCGGCGACGCCGCGCACGCGCGAGACGTTCGCGACCACGTCCGACGACGCGACCGCCGCCGCGGGTCTGCCGCTCAGGCGCCCCGGGCCAAGCGGCGGCGGCGACAAGCCGGTAGGCGAGCTTCGAAACCACCCGGCGATCAGACCCGAAGCCCCGGAGGTGGACCTCGCTGCGCCGGTGGACAAGAACGCTCCGCGAGGAGAGGTTCTGGGTCACTCCATCGAGCTGCCGAGAGGCGTCGTCGAGGCGACGACGCGCTATGACGCCGAAGGCAATCCCGTGTTCGAGATCTGGCGTCCACCGACGGCCGCGCGAACAAGCGGCGACGAGGCTCAGGAGGACCGCTGATGTGGGAAGCCCTCGGACCGATCATCCGCTGGCCGCTCTACTCGCCGAGGCGGTTCATCGGTGTTGTGGTCGCCGTCCTCGCTGCCGTGTTTCTCGCCGGCGAGGTGAACGACGGGGCGCCCGAGTCCGCTGCGACAACCGCGGTCTCCTCTGCCCCCCAGGTCGACGAACGGCCCACAGCATCGGCGGTGCCGACTCGCTCAGCCATCTCCTCAGCCACGAACGCCGACTCCACCTACGACTCGTCCACGAAGGATCCTGCGTTCGCGGCGGCAGACGCGGCCGCCGCCTTCGTGTCCGCGTGGGCCCGCCCCGACCTCAGTGCGGAGGCCTGGTCAGCGGGTGTGAGGCCGCTGGTGACGAGCGACCTCTGGTCCAACGGCCTGAGCATGACCGATCCGGCCAGTACCCCTGAGGTCGCCGTGCGGGGAGAGCCGCGACAGGTGGCGATAAACGCCGAGGAAGCGGTGCTCGACGTCCCGACGACAGGCGCCTGGGTTCGGGTGCGGCTCGTGGCGGCGCCAGACGGTGAGTGGCTCGCGTCTAGCGTCGAGTCGGCGGAGTGACGCGGAGCCGGACCCGTGGAAGCCATCACCGCGACGCTCGTTCTCTGGGCGAAGACTGAAGCCCTCGGCTGGCTCGCGCGCCATTGGCGCAAACTCGCCGTGGCCGTCGTCATGGTCGCCAGCGCGGCGATCTTCGTCGGAATTACCGCTGTGACGCTCGTGTCGAGCAACGGTCAGGCAGGTGCAGCGGCGAACGCGTGCGCCGAGCTGGGCTACGCCGTGGACCAAGCGGCTTACCAACCGTTGCCGCTCGACGATGCGCCGGCGATCCCGACCGGTGGAGCCGCGCCCGGATTCGGTCCGGAGGACGCCGATAAGATTGGCAACGCCCAGGCGATCATCGCGGCCGGCGCCGCCGCAGGCGTGGGACGCCGCGGCCTGATCGTGGCCATCGCAACTGCCCTGCAGGAGTCGGGGCTGCGGAACCGCGACCACGGCGACCGAGACTCACTCGGGCTCTTCCAACAGCGACCCTCGCAGGGATGGGGCACGCCGCAACAGGTTCGAGATCCGACGTTCGCGGCGCTGGCCTTCTTCGGCGGGCCGACTTCCCCGCACTTCAGCCCGTCCAGCGGCCGAGCGTCGCCCGCGGGCCTCACCGACGTAGCCGGTTGGGCGGACCTGCCTCTGACCGTCGCCGCGCAAAGCGTGCAACGGTCCGCCTTCCCGGGTGCTTACGCCAAGCATGAGGCCCGTGCGACGTTGATCGTCGACGCTCTGGTTAGCGGAAGTCCCGTTGCTCCATCGGGAGACGCGGTCGTGGTCGAGCAGCCACACAGCGACCAGTTGCGTCTCGTGACGGCGGCGGACTACAGGGCAAACGGTGTCGACATCGACGCGTTCTGCTCGTCGACGTTCCAGCTCGCCTCGTCGACCGGCGCTCCTGGCCGCCCGTCGGGGCAGATCGTTCAGGCCGGCGAGTGGACGGCACCCCTCGAAGCCCGAATCACGTCCGCCTTCGGCATGAGATTCCATCCGGTCTCCCACGAGTGGCGACTGCATGCCGGCACCGACTTCCACGCCGCCGTGGGCACAGCCATCGCGTCACCGACCGTGGGGGTGGTCAGCCGCGTCTCGTGGAGCTCTGGGGGCGGCCTCACGATCACGATCGCCCACGCCTCCGGCGTCGAGACAGAGCATCTACACCTCTCTCAGGCGCTGGTGCAGCCGGGCGACGAGGTCCAAGGCGGGCAGGTCATCGCTCTCTCCGGAGACAGTGGCATCGGCACCGGGGCGCACTACCACTTCGAGGTGCACGTCGACGGTGTGGCCGTCGATCCCGAGGGCTTCATGGTCCAGCGGGGAGTGAACCTGCGAGCATGGTCATGATGGAGGCTGAGTTCTTCGCGTTCGAGGACCTCACGTGGCAGACGACCCCGCCGCCGGCTCGCCACCCGATTCCGGCTGCGTACGCGCCGGACCTCGAGGTCGGCGATGAGCTGACGATCGGCATACCCGACCGATACTTCATCGACGGACAGGTTCTACTTCGGTCCGAGCGTGAGATGGTCGAGTTCCGCGGAGACGGCGCTCTGCACGAGAGCCTCGCGGTCTGCGCGCCCATCCACTACTGGACGTGGAACGTGAGTCGCCGACGTACGCCCGTCATGCAGTGGTGGCCTGTCGAGTTCGCGTGGGTGTACAGAGACGCCATGCCGGAGAGCGGATCGCGGTCGGACCTGGCAGGTGCGGCGGCCCGCGCTGACAAGCAGAACTCTTGGCTAGATCGAGTGCGCGTGGACGCCACCGAACCTCCGGTGCTTCAGCCCGTCGCGGCCCGCGAGGCGGGCGCTCTCACCGGCCGGGCGCTGCGGTCACGCAACGCCGCCGGCGAGTGGTTCTGGTTCGTCGGCGTCTCGGAGCCTGTCAATGTCGCCGGCGACATCTGCCTGCGCGCCGTCCCCCAGTCCCACTGGTGGCTGCATCAGGTGGGCTATCACCCGGAGCTCCAGAGCAAGGTGCGATGCATCCCGCTCCACCGGCTCTTTGCATACGTCTAGGGAGCGCCGCTGGTCGTGGAGCGCATCGTGGTGGAGCTCAGCCACATCACAGAAGAAGCCAGTGCGCGCCGGCCCATGGCGAGGCCTCGCTTCCCGAGCGGTCGTCTTCCTCGGCTCGATGGGCGCGCCCTGGTCCCTCTGGAGGCGGCGAAGTGCTCGCGTCCAGACCGATGCGCTCACCCTTCTAGAACTGCGACCTTGACCGGCAGTCAAGAACCTCTACCATGGAAGCATGCCTAGAAATGAACTCCCTCGGCTCATACCGACGGGCACATGCTGGTGCGGGTGCGGGCGCCAGGTCGGCATCGGGTCGTTCTTCGCCCAAGGCCACGACAAGATCGCGGAGGCCGCGCTCATGGCCGCGCGCTACGGCAGCTCGGTCGCGCAGCTTCTGCACGGCCACGGCTTCGGAGCGGGCCACTCCGTCACGGCAGCTGCAGTAGACGAGGGGGCCTGGGAAAGATGCCCGCTTAGAGGCTGCGACTACGTCGGCGCGCCGGCCAGCATCCGTGTCCACCAGAAGCGCGCGGGCCACTGAACCCAGCGACTACACGTCGCATCGCGCCGCATCGCGACGTGCAGTCAAGGCGCGCTCTGGGTTGCGGCTAGCGGGCCCGGTTCCACACCGTACGGTCAGCCACCGCATCGAGGACGGCCCGCTCGAGGGCGCGCGCAGCCGCACCATCAGTCGTGATTGCCCAGCACAAGTGGACGTCAGCGCGAGCGAGTGCCTGCGCAGCCCAGTCCTTCGCGCGCTTCGGGCGGCCCGCGCGCACTTCTTCGAGTCGGACCGCCAACCAGTCCGAGTCGGCGAGGGCACGATCGAAGACCGCCTCGCCAAGCCCAGAGACAGCCCCCTTCCCCGACGAGTACACGCCGAGCCGCCCCCAAAGGCCCCGTGGGGCGTGACGCCCGTTGCCATCACGCTCGCCGGCCATCCCCACGTACACCAACGGGCCACTCGCGCCCTCGCGGGCGAGATACACACCGGGCAATCGGGGCGCTGTCGCCCGTGCGGTGGCGGCGGGCACCCAACTCGACCACTGCGCCAGGTCGCAGATGGCCGGAAGCTCGGCCGGGACGGAGGGCGTCTCGGTCATAGGCGCAACGTACCCGCGTCTCTTCATCCCAGCCTTGCCTGCGGCGAGGCGGGCTTAGAGCCCTGTAGGCAGGGTCTTGCGACGGTTCGTTCGCGCAGCGGGCACAACGTGGCGCCTATCGGCCTGTCCCTAGTCGTGCGAGCGGTGCCTGGCGTACGGAGCGGACGATGCTCGCGGCGATGAGGCGAGCAGGCTCGGTGGCACACCTCGAGCGTGGAGATGCTCGATCGGACGAGCGAAGACCGTCTCGACAGCGGTGTCGTTGCGCATGTGCTGGCATCATGCCGCGCCACGGACCTGTCGGCGTCGCCCCATACGCCTGCAGAGCGCGACACGTCACCTTGCCCGTGGACCACCGTGTCATGGCAGGGTGTACAATGAGCAGATCATGCCCTAGGCATGCCTATGGCCTCGTCCCGAAGCGCCAACTTCGAGCGAGGCCCAGACCTTTATTCAACCTGCGAGGCAGGCACTTTTACCAAGCATCCTTATAGTACGACGACTACGCGGAGCCGTCAAAGTTGGTCGTCGTACTGAACTTCTGGGTCAGTCGTAGCTCAAAAGTTTCGGAAGCCTCCTCGCTCGGAACGACACTGAGAGGAGGGGCGCCTCGTGGACGGTGTACGCACCGGCCTGCGTGAGCGCATCGTTGAGCACGTGCTCATCGGTGTAATCGCAGGCCTGACGCACGTGGTCGTGTCCCTGGTCCTTCACGCTTTCGGCGTGATGTGACCTTCTGCGTAGCTCCTCGTCGGGAGTGACGGCAACCCCGACGTTGAGCTGCGCTACGCATCCTGTGTTGCGCCGCGTGCGGGCGATCGGCGCTAGAGCCATCCCTAGACGGGCTCGCCCCCGAGCTGGACGATTCGGGCGTTCCCTGCGGTGATGCTGGCGTCGAGGGCATCGAGGACCTGCCGGAGCGGTCCCTGCTCCGCGGGGCCGCTCATGATGAGCACATCGGCGACCTCGGCGCGCTGCCGCCTGAAGTTGTTGATGTGCGCAGCGATCTCGGCGATCTGCACCTCAGGTGGCTCTGCTCGGAACGCCCGTCCGAGGTCGTCGTGGGTCGCGATCGTGTTCGGGTGGTCGACCCACTCCATCAGCGTGTCGACGTCGGCCGGGTCGATGTCGTCGATGTTCATCCGGTCCGGGTCGTACGGCTGTCGGTCGGTCATCAGGTTCTCCCAGTACATGGCGGCCAGAACTAGTCCACGACGCGCGCAGCCGTCCATGCAGGCAGCGCGGAGTGCGAAGAGCATTCGCGAGCGAGTGACCACGCGAGCCCCGTCGCACCTTCACGATGCGACGGGGATCCACGTGTTCGAGCTAGGCGGTCAGAACGGGGCGCCGCTCTCGGCCCAATCGGCGATCTCGGTGGCGAGACCCTTGAGGTGCTGCGAGCGGGACGACGGCGCCTTCGAGTCCTTATCGTCGAAGTAGCCGGTGTCGAACCAGCCGCTCTCGATCGGGAAGCCCATGTGGCCGTTCAGGCTCGCAAACAGCTCCCGCGCGCGCTGGTCGCCCTCCTGAGTGACATGCGGGCGCGAGTCGTCGGTGATGTCGACCGCGACGCTGTGGTATGCGCCGGCGAGGACACGCAGGATTGTCACCGACCCAAGCAGGCTCTTGGAACGCAGCTCGGTCGGGTCGATCTCATCGTTAGCGAGCTGCCGGATCTCGTCGAAGCTCGCTTCGAGTGCCTGGAAGAAGAGCTCGACCATGTCGGCGATCGCACCGTCCTTCATCCGGTCTTCACGGCCAGCAGTCATTCGACCGTCGATACCGACAGCGACGTGGCGGACGATGTCGACGAGGCTGCTGGCCGAGATGAAGTTCTCGTTCTTCCCCGCAACGCGATCCTTCTCGAAGTCCACCCGCCCGTCCAGGAGCTCGATGGACTCGGCGACATCCATGGCCACGCGATTGAGCTTGCTGCGACGATCGAACGAGGTGGTGATGGACTTGGTGATGCCCTTTGCGTTGACCGCGATGTCGGTGAACAGCTGCTTGTGGTCATCCTCGGAGACGCCCTCCAGAATCTCGAGAGTGGCGTACTCACTGGTGAAGCGCTTCTGCTCGGCAGTCAGTTGGTCGACCTTCTCCTGCCAGGTCGCGATGCCGATTTCATCCTCAGCGCTCTTGCTGCCCAGGAGGGACGCACGGGCCTGCTTGAGTTCGTCAGCGATGTCCTGGAGCGCCAGGGCCCAGCCGAGCGTGCGGTGCTGGCCATCGAGGATGTCCACCTCGGCGGCCATGTTGTGAGGGATGGTGAGGATGCCCACCTCGACGCCGGCGACCTGGTACTTGACCTCGAAGTTACCGGGGTCGCTCAGGGGATACGTGGTGTCGAGCAGCAGGGGCGGCGCAACGCGCTTGGCCTTCGTCCGCCAGTACTCGCCAAACTTCTGGGCACGGCGACGCTCCACCCGTCGGTTGCCGGGGAGCTTGTTATCAGGGTCGGGGACGGGCAGGTGAGACGGGACGAGGTGTAGCGGCAGGGCGATCGTGTAGACCCAGTGGACACCGCGGCGGAACCGCTGAGCCAGAACGGTCTTCTCGTTCGTGTAGCCGGTGAGCTCGAGCTTGGTAGCCACGCTATCTCCTAAGTAAGTGACGTAGTGCAGCGTTAGCAACCTTAGCAGCCAAGTGCCTTACCCGCAAGGTAGTGGCCTTAATCGCCTTTTAAGGCTGCTAGTGGCTCGGCTCTGGTCCTCGACGGTCCCGGTTTCCCTGATCGGGCGGGCCGTCTCGGTACCTCTGCGCGCCACGCCTGTGCACATCAGCGCGAGTCGCAGGGGGGTCGCGACGCAGCCGAATGTCAGCACCTGCCACGAGGCAACACGCTGACTCTCTCGCCAGGCTGTCGTAGGGCGCACGCTTCGACGACGTCTACGTGACCTCGCGTGTCGTCGCGTTAGGGCAAGATGAGGTTGCATGTGGACCGTCGAGCAAGCCTCGAAGGTGGCGTCTGAGTACCTCTCTGGCCTGGGCCGCCGGTGGGAGCACGTGCGCGCTGTCGGGGAGCTTGCTGAGTCGCTCAGCGCGGCGGGCGCGATCGCGGTGGAGGTCGTTTCTGCCGCGTGGCTGCACGACGTTGGCTACGCCGAGGAGCTGTCGACGACCGGCTTGCACGCGCTTGACGGGGCTGCGTTCCTCACGGCCGAGGGCGCGCCAGCGGAGGTCGTCGCTCTGGTGGCCCACCACACTGGGGCAGCATTCGAGGCCGAGGAGCGAGGGCTTTCGACCCAACTGGCCGCCATGCCCGTGGCCGCGTCAGACGACCTCGATGTCCTGACGCTGCTTGACCTCGTAACCGCTCCGGACGGCTCGGCGACCGATCCAGAGACTCGGATCGACGAAATCCTCGGAAGGTATCCGGCGTCAAGTCCGGTGCACCGGGCCGTGAGCCGTTCTCGGGCCGAGCTCCTCGCTGCAGCTGAGCGGGCTCGGGGGCGTCTCGGCCTACCCGATGAATGGCCGGCCGGAGCTGCGGAGGGCGTGCTCGAGCCGTAGGCGCATCGACGCGTGGAGGTCCAGCGCCTCGATCTGCTCCGGGGTGAGCCACTCGACCTCGTCACTCTCAGAGCTCGTGCGCTTGGAGCCTCCAACCAGTCGGGCGCGGAACGCGATCGAGAACTGCTGCCGCACCTCGCCGTCGTCGTACTGCATGACGTGGTTGGGGTTGGTGTAGGTGCCGGTGATCGTTTCGATCTCGACGTCGTAGCCGGTCTCTTCCTTGACCTCACGGATGACGGTGTCGGCGATGCTCTCGCCTGGCTCGTGGCCACCGCCCGGCAGAGCCCACTTGTTGTTGTCGGTCTTGTGGATCATCAGGACGCGACCTTCGTCGTCCTGGACGATCGCCACAACAGAGGGCACCACGGAGTTGATCTCCGGGGCGTTCGGGTCATCGATGTAGTCGATGCGCGCCATGCCTCCGAGCGTAAGGGCGGTCACGCCGGCTTGGCGGCCTGCCATGTTCGCTCGAAGGACTCCATGTAGTGCGAGAAGAGGCGCCCCCCCGGGATCCGGTTCACGTGCATCGTCGGCGAGTGCCCGGCCGGCGCGCCCAGCGCATGCGGATTGACCAGCAGCTGGTCGTCGAAACGGAAGAGCGAGGCGTACAGCGTGCTGCCGTGCTTCCGAGCCTCGATCCCCGCAACGCCGCCGATCAACGGGGTGAGGTAGTTCCAGGTCAGGCTGCACCGGGCGGCCATGAGCGGACCGATCCCCTCCTCCTCGCCTCGCAGGGCGACTGCAGGGCTCTCCGGGTCACCGAACAACAACCGGATCCGCACCCCGCTCTTGGCTCGTGCGGCGATCCGCTCGGCGAAGTCGGGGACGCTGTCGTGCAGGAAGCTGCCGGCGAACGCGAGCAGGTCGACGGCCTCACGTGCGTTGTCGATGAACTCAGCCCAGGTCGAGACCGGTAGCGACGCGCGGCTCGGGTACAGGTCGACGAACTCGGCCCTGGTGGCCGATCTCGTGCGCGGATCCGAGTCTGTCGCCGGCCACAGGAAGACGTCCGTCTTGCCGAGGATGCGCGCGGCGTTCATCCGGTGCGTCCGGTGCGGGATCCGGTCGGTGGTGATCCAGCGCTCGACGGTCTTGGGGTCAACGCCGACCTTCTCGCCGAAGCCCTGCAACGAGAGACCTGTATGCGCGATCGCCGCTCGGAGTCGCTCGTTCGTCATCACGCCTCCAGGGGCGCCTTGGGACGTTTTGACCATCGTAGGACGTCCCAAGGCGTCCCACTAGGGGGTGACGGCGTCCCGCTCACAACGGGTCTCGTAGTTCGTGGGCAGGTAGCCCAATCGGGAAGCACGAACACCAAGCACGAGGAGTCGAGATCATGGCAATGGCCAAGCGTTTCGAGATCGCCCACGAGACGGCGTTCCCCAAGGGTGCGTTCCTGCGAGGGCTCGTCGAGCCTGTCACGGACTTCCAGGCCGAGTCGCGCCCGGACGGGTTCCGACCGCAGCAGCGGGACAAGGAGACGGGCCTGCCCCTGTGGCAGTGCACCGTCATCGACGGTGACGACGAGGCGGGTCGCCGAGAGATCGGCGTGACGGTGAAGTTCGCGGCCGAGCACCAGCCGGTCCCGCCGAAGAACACGTCGCCGATGCCGTGGACGCCCGTGGAGTTCGTCGGCCTGACCGCACTGCCGTACGTCGACGACTCGGGCCGCCGGCCCCGCATCGCCTGGTCGTTCCGGGCCGAGGGCTTCGTGACGCCGGGCCAGGCCGTCAAGGTCGGAGAGCCGAAGGCGGTGGCGTGATGCCCGAGCTGGGTCCCGGACGGGCTCCGATGGACGAGCCCGGACCGACCATCGCCGAGCTGCTGACGATGGCCGCTGACGTGGTCACGATGGTGCAGGGCCAGGTCGAGTGGGTGGGCGTCGGCCTCGGAGTCGTCTCGGTGCGCGCGACGAGCCAGGCCGCCGCCGAGTACCTGGCGTGGAGACTCGCGCTCGGTCATGTGGCCGACTACGAGCCGACCCGCACGTGCGAGGGGTTCGCCGTCTGGAGCGGCGGTGGATGGCCGGAACCGGAGTTCAAGGTCTTCTGCGGTGGGGATCTCGTCCGGCCGTTGCGGGCATTTCCGCGGCGTGAACTTCGCACGGCCCCGGACACCACGGCCCTCCCGGGCGCGGCGTGATGTCTGCCGTGCTCCGCGTCTCCGGGCTCGTGCTGCGTCGACTGGCGGGCGCGACCTGGAACTTCGTGCGCTGGACTGGCCAGGTATGGCGCGCGCTGCTCGTCTGCCTCGTGATCGGCAACCTGCTGGTGATCGCGGATCACGAGGCGGCGGCCGCCGCCGTGTTCGCACTGGTGCCCGTATGCAGCCTCGTGCGGGCCTTCTGGGACGCGGTGAGTCCGATAACCTACGAGGCTGCGCTCGGGGGTCTGCTTCGTCGGCGCGCGTGGCGGCGTCGGGCTCACAGGGAGTGGAACGAGGTCGCTCGACGCTGCGGGCTCGCGTGGCCGTGGGGTGGCGACAAGCGAGACGCGATCCCCCAACTGCTTCACGTCGGTACAAGCTCCAACACCCTCACGCTCCGCGTCCGAGCAACGGTGGGGCAGACCGTCGACGACCTGGACGCTGCTCTGGACGCGATCGCCACGGCGTTCGAGGCGGAGTCCGCGGAGTCCCGCAGAGTCGGCCCGGGTGTCGTCGAGATGGTGCTGACGATGCGCGAGCTGCTTCACGAACCGACGACGCCGGCGGTCCCCTCCGAGATCGAGACCGAGGCAGTCACCCTGGGCCGTCTCTCGGACGGAGCGCCGTGGCGGCTTCAGCTCGGCGGCCGGCACACCCTCGTGGTCGGTCGCTCCGGCGCCGGGAAGGGGTCGGTCCTCTGGGGCATCGCCGGCAACCTGGCGCCAGCTGCCCAGGCGGGCTTCGTCAGGCTGTGGGGTATCGACCTCAAGGGCGGAGTCGAGGTCGCCGTGGGCGCCGGCATGTTCTCGTGGGTGGCGATCGACGAGCAGAGCGCGCTCCGGCTCCTCAGCTCGCTGCACGCAGTCATCGTCGAGCGGCAGGGTGCGATGCGTGGGCACACTCGGACGTTCGAGCCTTCGCAGGGCGACCCGGTCCACGTGCTCCTCATCGACGAGCTCGCCGTCCTCACGGGCTATGCCTCCCGTGACGTGGTCAACCAAGGCACCACGCTCCTCAAGCGGATCCTGACGCAGGGGCGCGCCCTCGGGGTGATCGTCGTCGCGTTCGTGCAGGACCCGCGCAAGGAGACGGTGGGCATGCGGGAGCTGTTCACGCAGACGATCGCGTTGCGGCTCGCGTCGACCTCGGAGACCCGCATGGTCCTGGGCGACGGATACGGAGACGTGGCACCTGCGCACCGGATCGACCGGACCATGCCCGGCGCCGGGTACGTCGTGCGGAACGACGGCGTCGTGGAACGTGTCCGAGCCGACTTCTGGCCCGACGACCTGATCCGGCTCGTCGCGGAGCAGTACCCGGCCGTGCACGAGGATGCGTCGCTCGACCGCGCTGACGCTCTTGGCGAGGTGCTCCCGTTGGTGGGGCTCGACGTCGACGAGGTGGCTCCTCGTCGTCCCCGCACGCCCCGCACACCGCGTGAACCAGAGGATCCCGAGGCAGCGTGATGGCGACGCGGCGAAACGAAGGCTTCTGGGGTCACGGGCCCGACGCCCCCCTCGACCTCGGCCTGCTGACAGGGCCCGAGGCTGACTCCATCGCGCGGCGTATCGGGGACGGATCGATGCCGGCCCTCACAGCGACGCTCAGCAAGGTCGGCAACTGCCTGCACCCCGTCCGCCTCGCCGGGCAGTCAGAGACCGTGGACCTCCGGACCGGCGAGATCGTCGAGAGCTTCCGGTCGGGCGACGAGCCGATGGGGTTGCTCTACAAGCCGTGCGGCAACCGTCGCGCCGACGTGTGCCCGCCGTGCTCTCGGATCTACGCGCGAGACACCTTCGAGCTCATCTCCACCGGGCTGCACGGCGGCAAGGGGGTGCCTCCGACGGTTAATGCGAATCCCCTCCTGTTCGTCACCTTGACCGCACCGTCGTTCGGCCCGGTGCACGCGGTCCGTGACGGGAGACAGCCGTGCCACCCCCGCACCCGGCTCGCGATGTGTCCGCACGGCCGCCGCCTCACGTGCTGGGCCCGGCACGACGGCGTCGATCCTCGGGTCGGCGCGCCGCTGTGTCGGGACTGCTACGACACGGAGTCGGCGATCGTCTGGCAGTGGCACGCGCCGGAGCTGTGGCGGAGATTCACCATCGCCATGCGACGCCAGCTCGCGACCGAGCTCGGCGTGCGGGATGTCGACCTCAAGCATCACGGGCGCCTCGAGTACGCCAAGGTCGCCGAGTTCCAGACGCGCGGCCTGGTCCACTTCCACGCGCTCGTTCGCATCGATGGACCGGACGGTCCCGGATCTCCCGCGCCGGTCACTGCCGCCACGCTAGAGACCGCCGTGCGTCAGGCTGCCGGCGCGGCGCACTGTGCCGCATTCCCGCTCGACGAGTCCGACGTCGCACGGACGCTCCGTTTTGGGGCGCAGACGGACGTACGGGTCGTCCGCGACCGATCCGTCGCGGGTGACGAGATCACCGCCGAGCAGGTAGCCGCCTACCTGGCGAAGTACTCGACGAAGTCAGCCGGAGCGGAGCCCGGCCGCGCCCTCCCCCACCTGGTGTGGCTCAGCGAGTCCTGTCGCGCGCTCGCCGCCCGCGCGCTGGCGGGTTGCCCCTTCGGCTGCGGGAAGCGCGTCCGCGACAGGCGCCCACGGCTGTGCGGGGACTGCGCAGACCATCCGTACGCACTGCTCGGACGCTGGGCGTCGATGCTCGGGTTCCGCGGACACTTCTCGACGAAGTCCCGCCACTACTCGGTGACCCTCGGCGCCCTCCGACGGGCTCGTCGGCGCTTCCAGGGGATGGCGGTCGAGGCCAGAGGCCGTGCGACGGCGCTCGACGCTCGGGAGCTCGAGGAGCGCCTCATGGCCGACGCGGCAGAGACCACGCTGGTCATCGGCTCGTGGGTCTACGACGGCTCCGGATGGCCGCGTGCCGGCGACAAGGCACTCGCGGACGCCGCAGCATCCCGGGCACGCGAGTACGCCCGCTGGCGGGCAGAGCAGCGCACGACCGAGCCGGCCTGATCGCCGAACGAGCGCAGCGACACGGAGTGAGGGGGAATCGTGGACGAGTATCTGACGACCGAGGAAGTGGCGACGTGGCTGCGGGTCGCTCCGTCGACGGTCTGCCGGTGGCGGCTGGCCGGAAGGGGGCCGCGGGTGACGTGGTTGTCGCCGGCGCTGCCGCGGTACCGCAAGGCGGACGTGATCGCCTGGCTGCAGGGAGTTGCAGCATGAGCATCCAGAAGACCGCGAGTGGTCGGTTCCGGGCGTTCCTCAAGAGCGGACGCCTCGTCGTCGCGTCGCGGACCTTCGACACCAAGCGTGAGGCTGACGCGTGGCTGCGTCGTGAGCGTGCGGCGCTCGAGGGCGGTGTCGATCCGCGCGCGGGGAAGGAACGTACTGGCAGGGTGCTGCAGCGCTGGCTGGCGGTGCGTGAGCGCACGGTTGCGGTCAAGACGTTCCGCGCCGACCGGGACCTGATGCGGCTCATGCCGACGTCGATGCAGAACGTGCACCTGTCGTCGATCACCGGGCGGGACGTCGCCCGGTCGTTCGAGTCGTTGCTCTCCACCGCACCCCCGCGTGCCGCGGGCGCCAGAGGACGGGCGCCAAAGCCGCTGGAGTACGCCTCGGTCGTTCGCTATCGCGCCAGCCTGTCGACGTTCTTCTCGTGGTGCGTGCGGGAGAACCTGATCGTGCGCAACCCAGTGACCGGCGTGCAGGTGCCGAGGAGCTCGAAGGAACGGACCGAGATGCACCCGTTCACCGAGGCGGAGCTCGAGCGCCACTTCGAGCTGTGGGCTGAGCGCGACCCGGTGCTGGCGAACGTTGTGCTGATCCTCGGGTGGACCGGGCTCCGATGGGCCGAAGCGCGAGCGCTGACCGTCGGCGACTTCGTCGAGGTCCCGACTCCGGGACTGCTCGTGCGCCGGTCCGACCCCGAGGGCGTGGGGCGCAAGGCGACCAAGGGCCGCAGCTCGCGCCGGGTGCCGTTGGCGAACCGGATCTTGCCGCTCGTTCGCGAGCTCGCGCACGGGAAAGCGCCGCTCGACCTGTTGTTGACGACGTCGCGAGGCGGGACGCTGCACCGCTCCACCGTTCTGCGCACGCTGGACTGGTCCACGACCGGTGGTGGCCGCCGTCTGCACGATCTGCGACACACCGCGGCGTGCCTGTGGCTCGCGCGTGGCGTCGACCCCGGGACGGTCCAGGCGTGGTGCGGGCACGAGTCGATCGCGACCACGAACCGGTACCTGCACTTCCTCGGAACCGGAGCCGACCGAGCTGGCCTCGACAGGCTCAATCAGGGCGCGGGGTACGCGGGGGGTACGCGCGATGCGGTCGCGCCGGAGTGACAAACAGAAGACCCTCGCCCTCCCGGGCCGTTAAGCCTGGTCGGACGAGGGTCCTCGTCGGTGGAGCTGAGGGGATTCGAACCCCTGACCTTCTCATTGCGAACGAGACGCGCTACCAACTGCGCCACAGCCCCTTGAGCGGGCTACAGACTAACAC
>PJUA01000248.1_pt1 | contig 40049 bp, 35 predicted proteins | sample 1512151 | NCBI WGS metagenome assembly PJUA01 (sample SAMN08177678, study PRJNA422409) | Soil metagenome, whole genome shotgun sequencing project. | isolation source: Soil enriched on filter paper: beechwood xylan treatment | place: USA: Madison | collected 2015-01-15
CAGCCTCGCCCCGACCAGATGGGTCGCCTGTGCGCCATACTCATAGACGGCTTCCCGCATGGCGCGGCCCGACACCGTCCCGGTGGGCGTGTTGGGCAGTGGCATCTCCGCATCCGGCAGCTTGCCGGTGACGTGCTCGGCCAGGCAGCGGCCGAGCACGGTGCCGGGGGCGATGCCGCGGCCGTTGTATCCGCTGAAGGCGATGACGTTGCGGTCCAGCCGGTGGAAGCGGGGCAGGTTGTCGCTGGTCATGCCTATCTGACCGTACCATTCCGCCTCGAACCGCACGGGGCCGAGCTGCGGGAAAAGGGCCGCCAGCGACCGCTGCGCCCAGGCCCGATGCACCGCCGTCCCGGTCCCGCGCAGCGCGCCGACGCTGCCGAACACCAGCCGGCCCTGCCGGTCGAAGCGGTAGGAACTCAGCACCGACTTGGTGTCCCACACCCCCTGGCGTTCCGGCAGGATGGCCCGCTGCATGGCGTCGGACAGCGGCTCCGTCGCCAGATTGAAATAGGGCAGGTGGACCTGTTCGGTGCGCAGTTGCTGCCAGGGGCCGATGCTGTAGGCGTCGGTGGCGACCAGCACCCAATCGGCGGTGACCGACCCGTTCGGCGTCTTCACCTCCCACTTCGACCCGGTCTGTCCCGCCGACTGCACCGGGCTGCCGGTGAAGATGCGGGCACCCGCCGCAATCGCCGCCGTCGCCAGTCCGCGCGCATAGGCCAGCGGCTGGATGGTGCCGGCGCGGCGATCCAGCAGCGAACCGGTGTAGGCCGTGGTGCCGACCTTCTCAGCGGTTTCCCTCGCGTCCAGCAGGCGGACGGGGGCACCGCGCTTCTGCCAGATCGCCGCCCGCTGTTCCAGTTCGCGCAGGCCCGCCTCGCCGACGCCGCAATGGAGCGTGCCGGCGCGCTCGTCCTCGCAGGCGATGCCGTGCTTGGTGATGAGCTCGAAGACATACCGGGGGGCATTGCCCAGCAGATCGATCAACCGCTCGCCATAGACCGGCCCCAGGGTGCTGACCAGCTGGTCCGGCATCACCCACATGCCAGCATTGACCAGCCCGACATTGCGGCCGGCGCCGCCGAAGCCGATCTCCACCGCCTCCACCACCACGGCGTCGACGCCGCTTTCGGCCAGATGCAGCGCGGCGGACAGGCCGGTGTAGCCGGCGCCGACGATCACCACGTCGGCCCGGACGCTGCCGGCCAGCGGTGCGGTCGGCGGTGCCGCCGGTGCGGTGCGTTCCCAAAGCCCGTGCGACCGCGGATCGTTCTGCATCCCCTGTGGTCCTTTTCGCGTCTGTTGCTTTTGCTTTTGTACGCCCGTCATTCCCGGCTGGAAACACTGTCCCCACCGCATCCATGGGCGGAACGGGCCGCCGCAGCCCCTGGATGGTTGGGAAGATTGACTTGCCTACCTCCTTCGGCCAAGTGATGTTTGCTCAACCAGTCATTCTTCCCAGGAATGAGATGCAGAGCCCCCGCCGCTTCCTTCCCTCCCTGGCCCTGCTCTCGGCGTTCGAGGCGGCGGCGCGTACCGGCAGCATCACCGCGGCCGCCAAGGAACTCTCCCTGACCCAGAGCGCGGTCAGCCGTCAGATCAAGGCGCTGGAGGAATTGCTGGAGGTCGAGCTGTTCCACCGTGAACGGCAGACCATCCGCCTGACCGCCGGCGGCGAATATTACGTGCGCGAGGTCCGCGACGCGCTGCGCAAGATCAGCACCGCGTCGCTGAACCTGCGCGCCAACCCCTTCGGCGGCACGCTCAGCATCGCCATCCTGCCGACCTTCGGCACGCGCTGGCTGGCGCCGCGTTTGCCGAACTTCCTGGCCGACAATCCCGGCATCACCATCAATCTGGTGACGCGGATGGCGCCCTTCGATTTCCGGCTGGACCCGGCGGATGCGGCGATCCATTTCGGCCGTCCCGACTGGCCGGGCGGGGAGATGGCGCTGCTGCGCCGGGAGACCGTCATCCCCGCCTGCAGCCGGGGCTTGCGCGACCGCTTCGACTTCCGCCAGCCGGCCGACCTGCGGCTCGCCCCGCTTCTGCATCTGACCAGCCGCCCCGATGCGTGGGAGCGCTGGCTGACCCTGCACCGCACCCCCGCCGACGGCGTGCACGGCATGCTGTTCGACCAGTTCGCCACGGCGTCCCAGGCGGCCATCGCCGGGCTGGGCGTCGCCCTGCTGCCGCTGTTCCTGATCGAGGAGGAGTTGCGCTCGGGACAGCTGGTCCCGGCGCTCGACCTGCCGATGGAGAGCGAGAACGCCTATTACGTCGTCTGGCCGGCGGAGCGGGCGGGCTATCCGCCGCTCGCCGCCTTCCGCGACTGGATCCTGGCGGAGACGGCGGACTGCCGCGACCCTGCAGGGTCATGAGCTTTGGTCATGAAGTCGGGAAAAACAATCGCAATCCAGCGCGGCAGATCGTTGCTATAGCAGCGGCTTGGAAGGGACCGCACAGGTCCGGCAAGCCAACGCGAGCGAGATTTGGAATGAGCGTCCAGACGATTACCCGTGCCGTTGCCATCAGCCCCAATGCGATCCGCACCCTGTTCTCGACCGCCATGTCGGAGATGTATCGGACGGAGGTTCCGGCCTATCAGAGGCTCGTCGAGCTGGTGGAGGAGGTGAACGCGGCGGTGCTGGCCGCCGACCCGGCCGAACGCCACCGGCTGGAGGCCGCCGGCGGGCTTGCCCGCATTTCGGAGGAGCGCCACGGTGCCATCCGCCTCGGCACCGCGCAGGAGCTGTCGACCATGTGCCGGCTGTTCGCGGTGATGGGCATGCATCCGGTCGGCTATTACGACCTGTCGGAGGCCGGCGTCCCCGTCCATTCCACCGCCTTCCGCCCGGTGGACGGGGAGGCGCTGAACCGCAACCCCTTCCGGGTCTTCACCTCGCTGCTGCGGCTCGACCTGATCGCCGACGCCGATCTGCGGCGGGAGGCGGAGCGGGTGCTGGCCGCCCGCAGCATCTTCACTCCCGGCTGCCTCGCCCTGATCGAAAAGGCGGAGGCCGAGGGTGGGCTTGACGAGGAGGATGCCGACCGCTTCGTTGCGGAGGCGCTGGAGACCTTCCGCTGGCACAGCCGGGCCAACGTTCCGCTGGACCTGTACAACCGCCTGCACGACGCCCACCGGCTGATCGCCGACGTGGTGTCCTTCAAGGGGCCGCACATCAACCACCTGACTCCGCGCACGCTGGACATCGACGCGGTCCAGCGGATGATGCCGGAAAAGGGCATCGCGCCCAAGGCGGTGGTGGAAGGCCCGCCGACCCGCCGCTGCCCGATCCTGCTGCGCCAGACCTCCTTCAAGGCGCTGAGCGAGCCAGTCGATTTCCGGGCCAGTGACAATGACGGTGACGGTTGGCGGTCGGGTGTCCACACCGCCCGCTTCGGCGAGATCGAACAGCGCGGCATCGCACTGACGCCGAAGGGACGGGCGCTGTACGACACGCTGCTGCAGGACTCCCGCCGCCTCGTCGCTCCGGCCGCTGACGGCTCCAACGCCGCGCAGTATATGGCGGCGCTGCAGGAGGTGTTCGCGCCCTTCCCCGACAGCTGGGATGAAATCCGCCGCGAGGGGCTCGGCTACTTCGCCTATTCGCTGACCGAGGCCGGCCGCCGCAACCCGCCGGCGCCGGGTGCCGACCTTGAAACGTTGATCGAAAGCGGCCTCGTCCGCTTCGACCCGGTGGTCTACGAGGATTTCCTGCCGGTCAGCGCCGCCGGAATCTTCCAGTCCAACCTGGGCGATGATGCGCAGCAGGACTTCACCGCCAGCCCGAACCAGCAGCGCTTCGAAGCGGATCTCGGCGCCGCGGTGCTGAACCCGTTCGACCTTTATGCGGAGGTCGAACGGGCCTCCATCGCCGCCTGCGTCGCGGCGAAGTAGGTCAAGCGGACATGGCGGCGGGGCGGAAGGCGCCCGCCGCCAGCCAGTCCTCGAACGCCGTCGGCGCCAGCGGCCGGGAAATCAGGTAGCCCTGGCCGAAATCGCAGCCGTGCAGGCGCAGCCAGTCGTAAGCCTCGTCGGTTTCCACCCCCTCGGCGATGACGAGATATCCCAGGTCATGGGCAAGCTCGATGGTCGAGCGGACCATGATCTGGTCGCTGCGCTCGGCGGCGATGGCGCGGATGAAGCGCTGGTCGATCTTCACCGCCGTCGCCGGAATGTCCTTCAGATAGGACAGGGCGCTCTGCCCCGTGCCGAAATCGTCGATCTCCACCGCGATGCCCAGGTGGCGCAGCCGGCGGAGCTGGCGGTCGACCTCCGCCCGATCGGTCATCAGGGCGCTTTCCGTCACCTCGAAATCGATCCAGTCCGCCCGCACCCCGTGGCGGTCCAGCATCGCCGCCACCCGGTCGGCGAAATCGCCGGTGCCGAGATCCAGCATCGAGATGTTGATCGACACCGGCAGGGCGATGCCGCGCCGACGCCAGTGCGCGACCTGCGCCAGCACCGCCGCGATCACCCATTCGGTCAGCGGCCGCACCAGCGCCGTGCGTTCGGCCAGCGGCACGAATTCGGCCGGTGAGATCGGCCCCAGTTCCGGATGGGTCCAGCGCAGCAGCGCTTCCGCGCCGATGCAGCGGTCGGTGCGCAGGTCGACCTTGGGCTGGTAGGCGATGTGCAGCTGATCCCGCGCGCCCATCGCCTCGGTCAGGCTGCGCAGCAGCAGGAAGGCACGATGGGCGGCGCGGTCCTGTTCCTCGTCATAGGCGCACCAGGGCTTTTGCTCCTCCAGCGACTGGTGGGCGGCACTGGTGGCCGCGCGCAGCAACTCGACGCCTCCCGGCGGACTGTCCGACCGGTGGACGAAGCCGATGCCGGTGGATGTGGCGATCGGCACGCCCTGATATTTGAAGGGGCTGCGAATGGCGGTGCTGACGCGGTGGAGCGTGGAAACAAGCTCGCCGTCCGCCGCGCCGTGGCCCTGCAGGATGAAGGCGAAGCGGGCCGGCGAGACATGGTAGAGCCGCGTCCGCTCCGGCAGGCAGGCGAGGATGCGGCGGGCGCAATCCACCTCGAACGCATCGGCGCAGACCTGCCCCAGCACGCGGGTCAGCTCGGCATATTGCTGGGATGCCGCGGTGTCGATCACCACCGCCGTTTCCGCGGACTCCGCCGGTTCGGCCGTCATGGCATCGACATCGGCGAGGAAGCGGAAGCGGTTCGACAGCGCGGTAACGGGATGCAGATAGCCGACCGCGCGCCGCGCCTCGATATGCGCCATCGTCATCGCCGACAGGTCGCGCAGCGCCTCCTCCTCCTCCGGAGTCAGGGCCGCGCGCGGCTGGTCATCGATCACGCAGATGGTGCCCAGCGCCAGCCCGTCGGTCGTCCGCAACGGCGCCCCGGCATAGAAGCGGATGTTGGGATCGCCGGTGACCAGCGGGTTGTCGGCGAACCGCTCGTCCTGCCGGGCGTCGGCGACCACCAGCAGGGCGTCGGATTCCAGCGCATGGGCGCAGAAGGCGTGGTCGCGCGGCGTCTCCTGCACCGGCAGCCCGATCCGCGACTTGAACCATTGCCGGTCGCGGTCCACCAGCGAGATCAGCGCAACCGGCACCTTCAGCAGCTTGGCCGCCAGCCGGGTGATCTGGTCGAAGGCAGGTTCCGCCGGTGTGTCGAGCAACTCGTACCGCTGCAACGCCACGAGGCGGTCGTCCTCGCGGGCCGGGATCGGCGGCAAGGCCGACGCGGGCATCATGGGGATGGTCATCCTGTTCCCGGCAATATCGTCTTCAACAAAGTCCGGCACCGATCCTGCCGTCAAATCCGTCAATGAGCCAGTGAGAATGGTGCAGCGCAGCATAAAAACAACCCGTCGTCCTCAACTACGCCGATTTTCGCTCTGCAATTTTTCGTCCCGGCGCCGCTCGATGGCGGCCAGCGCCGTCACCGTCAACTGGGCCAGCACCATGCGGTCCACCGTGCCGAAGCTGCGCGGCACCGTATCGATCAGGCAGACGGAGCCGAGCGCCAGCCCCTCCCGGTTGATGATCGGCGCGCCGGCATAGAAGCGGATGTGCGGTTCCCCCAGCACCAGAGGATTGTTCTGGAAACGCGGGTCGCAGGCGGCATCCTCCACCACCATCGGCAGGCTCTGGCGGATGGTGAAGCGGCAGAAGGCGATGTCGCGCGAGGTTTCCTGCACGGCAAGGCCGCGGCGCGCCTTGAACCACTGGCGGTCGGCATCCAGCAGCGACACCAGCGCGATGGGCACGTGGAAATGGTCGCAGGCCCAGCAGACCAGATCGTCGAAGGCCGGCTCCGGTTCGCTGTCCAGCAGTCCCGTGCGCCGCAGTGCATCCAGCCTTGCCGCCTCGTCATCGATGGGGACCGCGCCGCGCGGGATGATGCTTGGAGAAACCTCCCGGGCGGTGCCGCTCGCGCCGGTCTCCGTCAGAAATGTCATGGGCTGGGGCTCCGCAGTGCGATGGATAGGGCTGCGTTCCTTCTACGTTTGGGCGCAGTTTTGGATTTGCGGATTTGGAATTATTTGCTGCCGCGTAGCGGGACGACCGCCCCCATCCTTGCCTGCGGGCAGTCCGCGCTATTCCCCCACCGGCGGGGACAGCGTCCCATCGGCCGCCTCTTCCGCCGTCTTGGGCATCCGCCGGCTCATGCCGCGCAGGACCGCGGCGACGCCCAGCGCCAGCAGCGCCATCGCCCCCACCAGATTGGTCTGGATCGCCCCGCCATAGACATAGCTGGTGAGGTACAGCGCCGCGATGCCGACCGTCATGGCGGTGACCGGCACGCCGAAGCGCAGGAACGAGACGAACGGCATGTGGTGCCCGTCCTTTTCCAGCAGCCCGACGGTGGTGACGTTGGCGCTGGCGCCGATCAGCGTGCCGTTGCCGCCCAGGCAGGCGCCGAGCGCCAGCGACCACCACAGCACGTTGGTGGTCATCTGCAGTTCCGCACCGCCCAGCCCGGCCGCCGTGAACTCCGTGGCGAAGGAGGCAGCCAGGACCCGCACGATGGCGGCGGCGGCGATGGTGTAGGGGATGTTGTCGACCACCGCCGACACCACCGCGCTGAACACCAGGATCAGCAGGGCCGCGGTCAGCAGCTTCGCCTGCAGCCCCATGCCGAAGCCGACGGAGACCGCCTGCACCAGATCCTGCAGCTTCGCCGCAGCGGCAGCGATCAGGCCGGTATGCTCGGCCGAGCTGATGGCCATGAACAGGAAGATGAAGAAGCCTAGCGTCAGCCACTCGATCCCATGTTCGAAGCCATGGGTGAACAGATGCTCCGCCTTCTTGGCCCCCAGCGGGCCGCGCAGGATGATGTGCCGACCGGCCATGGTCAGCACCGCCCCGGTGAAGGCGACGACGCCGACCGGCAGATGGGTGATGCTGTGGGTGAAGAAGCCGAGGAAGGTCAGCCCGACCACGCCCAGGGTCCAGGACAGCACCTTCGGATCCTGCAGTTCCACCGTTTCGGCGTCGCCCTCGCTCTCGGCATGGGCGCCGGCCAGATCCTTGCGGTACCAGAAGGCGCTGAAGGCGCAGAGCGCGACGATCATGAAGATCACCGGCACGGTCAGGAAATAGATGAAGTCCATGAAGGGCAGGCCGGCCGCCACGCCGACGATGACGTTGGGCGGGTCGCCGATCAGCGTCGCCGTGCCGCCGATGTTGGCGGCCATCACCATCGGCATCGCCAACGCCCACACCGACACCCGCAGGCTGCGCGCCGCCTTCGACACCACCGGCGCCATGAACAGCACGGTGGTGACGTTGTCGGCGAAGGCCGACAGCACCGCCGTCGCCACAATGACCGTGTTCGCCAGCAGCTTCGCCCGGCCGCGCGCCCAGGCAACCATGCGGGCGTTCAGCCAGTCGAAGACGCGCGTGCCGATCAGGACCGACACGATCGCCATCATGCTGCCCAGCAGGAAGATGACGTTCCAGTCGACCGCGCGCACTGCCGTGTCGAAATCCATGATGTGCAGCGGCGTCGCCGCCGAGACCATCAGCATCACGGCGACGATGGCGCCGGCCGCCAGCGTCTTGTGGAAGGTCTCGGCGATCAGCGTGGCGAACAGCGCCGCCAGCAGCAGCCCGACGGCGATCTGGGCGCCGCCGTCCGTCGAATAGGCGAAGTGACCGGTATCGGCCAGGACGGCGGTCGGTGCCAACAGATTCACGGTTGCGGCGACCGTCGCGGCTGTGGAGGCCATGAGCTTGACGATGGGCCTCATGGTCGGCTCCCCGGTTCTTGAGTCACGGCGCCCCCGGTTCAGCGGCAGTTCAACGGCAGTTCGATGGCAACTCCCGCCGGCGTCGCTTCCGTGTTCGTTACTCGACTATACTAATATATTAAAGTGGGTCGACAACATGGTAACCGAGCCCGGAGACCTTGGCGCCAAAATGTCGCATGTCATGCGGAAATATGGACTCAGCCATGACGGCAGACGGTCATGGTGGAGGGGAGTTAAAACTGTGTGGGGATCGCCAGGATATCGCCAACCATCATCGGAGTTTACTTGGCGACTACCGTGGTGACTCCAGGATGATTGCGGATGGCCACTTTCCTCTACCCCAACAACGGAGCGGACGCCCTGATGTGATTGTCCGCCGATGACATGGCCGGTTTGCAGTCGTGCCGGTCAGCTTTCTGCCGTGTTGGTGCAACGCAATGGGGGGCTGACGTGTTTCGCGCTGGGGAGCCGTGCCGCTCCCGCGCGACAACGACCGGGCCTTTACCGATCGCCCGGCATTTCGGTCAGGAGCGTCACAGCATGCCGGACGACCAGCAGCACAGGGACGTCGTCACACTTGCGGATCAGGATGCCGGCCGCAGCGAACGCGGACAGCCGGCCGCCGAAGCCGGCCGCAAGAAGCCCGGATTCATCCGGCGCCATCCGCTGGCCATCATCGTCAGGCTGGTGGTCGTCGCCTTGCTGGCGGTGGCCGGCTACATCTATTGGCAGCGCAACATCCATCCCTATGAATCGACCGACGACGCCTTTATCGACACCCGCCAGTTCCCGATCGCGCCCAAGGTGTCCGGCTATGTGGCGGAGGTGGCGGTCGGCGACAACCAGCATGTGAAGGCCGGCGACCTGCTGTTCCGCATCGATCCGCGCGATTATCAGACCGCGCTGGAGCAGGCGCAGGCGCAGATCGACTCCGCCCAAGCCGCGATCACCGGCTATGACGCCCAGATCGCCGCCCAGCGCGCCCAGATCGATCAGGCCAGGGCGGAGGTCGCACAGGCGGAGGCGGCGGTCGGCTTCGCCAAGGAGGATGCGGCGCGCTACCGCGACCTGCAGTCCCGCGGCGCCGGAACAGTGCAGCAGGCGCAGCAATCGACCGCCAACCTGCAGGAACAGCAGGCCAAGCTGACCAGCGCCAACGCCGCGGTGATCGCCGCCGAACGGCAGGTCGGCGCGCTCCAGGCCCAGCGCACCAGCGCCGAGGCCGATCTGGCGCGCGCCAGGGCGCAGCTGGCCCAGGCGAAGCTGAACCTGTCCTACACCACCATCACCGCGGCGCAGCCGGGCCGGGTGGTGCAGCTGAGCGGGGCGGTCGGGCAGTTCGCGCAGGCCGGCCAGAGCCTCGCCATCTTCGTGCCCGACGACATCTGGGTCACCGCCAACTTCAAGGAAACCCAGATCACCGACATGCGGCCGGGTCAGCCGGTGAACATCCGCATCGACGCCTATCCCGATCAAAAGGTCACCGGCCATGTCGACAGCGTGCAGCCCGGCTCCGGCACCGCCTTCTCGCTGCTGCCGGCCCAGAACGCGACGGGCAACTATGTGAAGGTGGTGCAGCGCATCCCCGTGAAGATCGTCGTCGACCAATGGCCGGACGGCGTGTCGATCGGCCCCGGCATGTCGGTGGTGCCGCGGGTGACGGTGCGATGAGCGCCGCGGCGGAAGGCGCCAACGCCGGCGGCTTCGATGCGTCGCAGAGTGCCGCCGGCGGCCGCAATCCCTGGATGATCGCCGTGGTGGTCTCCATCGCCACCTTCATGGAGGTGCTGGACACCACCATCGCCAACGTTGCCCTGCGCTACATCTCCGGCACGCTGGCGGTCAGCGCCGACGAGGCGTCGTGGGTCGTCACCTCCTACCTCGTGGCGAACGCCATCGTGCTGACGGCCAGCAGCTTCATCGCCAAGCGCTATGGCCGCAAGCGCTTCTACCTGACCTGCCTGGGGCTGTTCACCGCCAGCTCGATCGCCTGCGGCTTCGCTTGGAATCTGGAATCGCTGCTGCTGTTCCGGGTGCTCCAGGGCTTCGCCGGCGGCGGCATGGTGCCGATCTCGCAGTCGATCCTGGCCGACAGCTTCCCGCCGGCCAAGCGCGGGCAGGCTTTCGCCATCTTCGGCATCGCCGTGGTGGTGGCGCCGGTGGTCGGGCCGACGCTGGGCGGCTGGCTGTCGGACAATCTGTCCTGGCACTGGTGCTTCCTGATCAACGGACCGGTCGGGCTGTTCGCCTTCGCGCTCGTCAGCTTTTTGGTTCAGGAGCCGAAATCCGCCATCGAGGAGCGCCAGCGGATGAAGCGGCAGGGCATCCGCATGGATGTGGTCGGCTTCCTGCTGGTGGCGACCTTCCTCGGCTCGCTGGAGGTGATCCTCGACCGCGGCCAGACCGACGACTGGTTCGCGTCCGGCTTCATCATTATCTTCACCGTCATCTGCATCGCCGCCTTCTGCCTGATGATCCCGTGGGAGATGACGCGGGAGAACCCGATGCTCGACCTGCGGATGGTGGCGACGCGGCAGTTCGGGTCCTGCTTCCTGGTGATGCTGGCGACCGGCGCCATCCTGATCGCGACCACCCAGTTCCTGCCGGAGCTGCTGCAGGCCTATTACGGCTTCACCGCCACGTGGGCCGGCCTCGCCCTGTCGCCGGGCGGCATGGTGACCATGGTGATGATGATCGTCGTCGGCCGGCTGTCCGGACGCATCCAGCCGAAATACCTGATCGCCACCGGCGCCACCATCGTCGCGCTGGCGATGTGGGACCTGACGCGGCTGAACCCGGAGTCGACCTTCTGGTTCTTCGCGTGGTCGCGCATCTATATCGGCATCGGGCTGCCGCTGATCTTCATTCCGATCACCACGGCGTCCTATGACGGCATCCCGCGCGACAAGACCGATCAGGCCTCCGCCCTCATCAATGTCGCGCGCAATGTCGGCGGCTCCATCGGCGTGTCGATCGCCCAGAATGTGCTGGCCATGCGCGAGCAGTTCCACCACAGCCGGCTGGTCGAGACCATCGTCCCCTCCAACCCGGCCTATCAGCGCACCCTTGAACAGGCGACGACCTATTTCTCCTCCGCCGGCGGACAGGCGGGGGCGCGGGACCGGGCCATCGCCTATATCGGGCAGCAGGTGCAGATGCAGACCGCCTATTGGGCCTACATCGACGTGTTCTTCGCCCTGATGCTGATCTCCGCCTCGGCCGTGCCGCTGGCCCTGATCCTGCGGCGGGTGAAGCACTGAAGACCGGCGGGACTCACGCCCCGGCCTGTCCTTCGTACCAAGGCTTGGATGCCTTGACGATGCGCACCACCGACAGCATTACCGGCACTTCGACCAGCACGCCGACCACGGTGGCGAGCGCGGCGCCGGAGCCGAGCCCGAACAGGCTGATGGCGGCGGCGACCGCCAGTTCGAAGAAGTTGGAGGCGCCGATCAGCGCCGCCGGCGCCGCCACGCACCACGCCACCCCGAACCGGCGCGACAGCCAATAGGCCAGACCGGCGTTGAAATAGACCTGGATCAGGATCGGCACCGCCAGCAGGACGATGACCAACGGCTGCGCCAGGATCCGGTCGCCCTGGAAGCCGAACAGCAGCACCAGCGTGGTCAGGAGCGCCAGCAGCGACACCGGCTGGATCCGGCTGAGAACGCGCGCCAGCGCCGGCTCGCCGCCGGCCGCCAGCAGGCTGCGCCGCCAGAGCTGGGCCGCCAGCACCGGGATGACGATGTAGAGCAGCACCGACAGCAGCAGCGTCCCCCACGGCACGGTGATCGACGCGACGCCCAGCAGCAGCCCGACGATGGGCGCGAAGGCGAACACCATGATCAGGTCGTTCAGCGCCACCTGGCTCAGCGTGTAATGCGGTTCGCCCTCGCACAGGTTCGACCAGACGAACACCATGGCGGTGCAGGGCGCCGCCGCCAGCAGGATCAGTCCGGCGATGTAGGAGGAAATCTGTTCCTGCGGCAGCAGCGGGGCGAACAGATGGCCGATGAACAGCGTGCCGAGCAGCGCCATCGAGAAGGGCTTGACCGCCCAATTGATGAACAGCGTCACGCCAATGCCGCGCCAATGCTCACCAACCTGTCCCAGCGCGCCGAGGTCGATCTTCAGCAGCATCGGCACGATCATCAGCCAGATCAGCACCGCCACCGGCAGATTGACCTGGGCGACCTCCGCCGCCGCGATCGCCTGGAACAGGCCGGGCACCAGATGGCCGAGCGCGATGCCGGCGACGATGCACAGCGCCACCCACAGGCTGAGATAGCGCTCGAACAGGCCCATGGCGGGAGGCGCCGCCGGGGCGGTGGAGTGGACGTCAGCGGACATCGGTGCCGCCCTCCGCCCGTGCCATGTCGTCCATTTTCCGCTTCAGCGCCATACGGTCGAGCGACGCGATGGGCAGGGCGGCGAAAGCCTGGATGCGGCGTTGGATCTGCCCGAACACCGTGGCGGTGAAGGCGGCCTTCTCCGCCTCGGTGCCCGTGGCGCTGGACGGATCGGGGAAGCCCCAATGGGCGCTGATCGGTTGGCCCGGCCAGACCGGGCAGACCTCTCCGGCGGCGTTGTCGCAGACGGTGACGACGAAGTCCATGTGGGGGGCGCCGGGGGCGGCGAACTCGTCCCAGGTCTTCGACCGCAATTCCGCCGTCGGGAAGCCCAGCCGCTCCAGCAGGTCGCGGACATGGGGGTTGATGCGCCCGGACGGCTGGCTGCCGGCGCTGAAGCCGCGGAAGCGGCCCTTGCCCTCCCGGTTCAGCAGGCATTCGGCCATGACGCTGCGGGCGCTGTTGTGGGTACACAGGAACAGCACGTTGTAGACGCGATGCTCGACCATTCTTCGCTCCGTTTGCAGGCGGTCAGCAGCCGCGGCGCGGCCCTGCGGACGCTCCTTGGCAGGGATTTTCCTCGGTCACCGTGTTGGCCGGTCCCGGCGTCGGCGCGCAGAGCGGCACGCAGGCGGCGGGATTGGCCGACCGGCCGCAGCAATTCTCCGACAGGAAGCCGACGATACCGGTCATCCGTTCGAAATCGGCCGAGTAGATCAGCGACCGGCTCTCGCGCCGCTGCACGATCAGCCCGGCATGGGTCAGGTTGGACAGGTGAAAGGAGAGGGTGGCCGGCGCGACCGCCAGCGCCTCCGCGATCGCCCCGGCGGAGCTGCCCTCCGGCCCCGCTTCCACCAGCAGGCGGAAGATGTCCAGCCGCGTCTCCTGCGCCAGCGCCGCCAGTCCGGCCAGGACGTCCTTCTTCTCCATGCCGGCCCCCGTAAATTCGATGTTTCAACAAGTATCGAATTAACTGCCGTGGATAGGGCTGTCAATCTCATTTCGATGACAGTCGAAATGACCGGTGGCCGGCCGGCGCCGTGGACAGGACTGCCTTCCGGAGATTGTCGGCAGCCGCATCGGCGGCGCGGCGAGTGTCAAGATCCAGTTAAGAATGCGGCACAACCAAAATCATATTACGTCATAATTCAGAATGATTTTATCTCTATGCTTTTGAGTCCCTATAGACAAGCGAGCCATCCAAACATACCTCTATCGATAACGCCGATGACGAAGAGGTTTGGGGCGATCAACGCCTTCTTCGAATTCATTGTCCATTCATGAGCGATGTCCGCCAACAGGCATCGACTTTCGTCCGCTGCGCGCCCGGCGCGGCGCGCGTCTTTCTGGATACGGAGAACTCCCCACCATGCCCGCGACCATGCAACTCGTCGAGTTCGGCTCCTCCGACATCGAAAACACCCTCGGCAAAATGAGCGCGTCGGAGATCGACCGTCTGGCGTTCGGCGCCGTTCAGCTTGATGCCACCGGTCGCATCCTCCAATACAATTCCGCCGAAGGCGCCATCACCGGACGCGACCCGAAGACCGTCGTCGGCAAGAATTTCTTCACCGAGATCGCCCCTTGCACCAACACCCCGGCCTTCAAGGGCGTGTTCGACAAGGGAGTGAAGTCCGGAGACCTGAACACGATGATCGAGTACACCTTCAACTACCAGATGCAGCCGACCAAGGTGAAGGTCCACATGAAGAAGGCGTTGATCGGCGACAGCTATTGGGTGTTCGTCAAGCGCCTGTGAGCGGGTTGCCATGACGATCCAACGATGGTGGCGAAATCGCGAGAGCCTGAGCCGGGTCGTGTGCGATTTGCTGGCCGGCGAATTCGCACGGCTTCGGCCGGGCGGTTCGCCGCCGGCGCATCCCCATCGCTGGCCGGAGACGCTTCCGCTCGGCCCTGACGGGGTAGGAGCCGACTCCCTCGATCTCCTGCAACTCGCCGCGGCCCTCAACGAGGCGCTGCACCTGCACCGCAGCGGCATCGAGGATTACCTTCTGGTGCATCGGACGGTCGGGGACTGGCTCGACGTTTGCGAGGCGGCGCTCGGCCGCTTCGATGGTGCGCTGAGTTTCCGCACGTCGGGCAGCACCGGCGAGGGGAAGCGTTGCGAGCATCCGCTGGCCGCGCTGGAGGAAGAGGCCGACGCGCTGGCCGCTCTCCTGTCCGGCGGCGCGGAGGCGCCGCGGCGTGTCGTGAGCGTCGTCCCCGCCCACCACATCTACGGCTTCCTGTTCACGGTGCTGCTGCCGGACCGCCTCGCCGTCCCGGTGGTGGATGGACGCGGCACCTCGCCCGGCGGTCTTGCGGCCCGGCTCGGCCCCGGTGACCTCGTCGTCGCTCACCCCGACTGGTGGGGCGCCTTGCTGCGTTCCGGCGCGGCCCTGCCGGACGGGGTGACGGGCGCCAGTTCCACCGCGCCCTGTCCGCCGGACACGGCGCGCGGCGTGCGTGGGGTCGGGTTGGCGCGGCTGGTGGAGGTGTTCGGGTCCTCGGAAACCGCCGGGCTCGGCTGGCGCGAGAGCCCCGACGCACCATTCCGGCCCTTTCCCTGGTGGCGTTTCGGCGACGACGGCAGGGTGACCCGGCGTCTGGCCGACGGAACGGTCCTGTCCGCCACACTCCAAGACCGGTTGAGTCACGACGAAGAAGGCTTCCGTCCAAGCGGTCGCCTCGACACGGTCGTGCAGGTCGGTGGGGTGAACGTGTCACTGGCGGGGGTGCAGGCGCATCTGGCCGGCCATCCCGATGTCGAAGCCGCCGCCGTAAGGCTGATGCGGCCCGAGGAGGGGACACGCCTCAAGGCCTTCATCGTCCCGGCACGCACGGCACCACCACGGGAGGAGCTGTATCGGCGGCTGACCGACTGGATCGAGGCGACGCTTCCCGCCCCGCACCGTCCGCGTGCCCTTGCCTTCGGCCCGGCATTGCCGGTGAATGGAATGGGAAAGCCCTGCGACTGGCCGCTGGCGACTGACCGCTGACGTCGCAGGGGTGAGCGGCGGGGCGGGTTGCCCGCGGAACTCGTCTGGAAGACGCGGGCCAACCGCTCCCCTCGCCGGGCTTAGAAGCCGATGATGCCGGTCATCCAAAGCAGGATCACGATAATTCCGGGGACACCCAGAAGCCAAAGCAAGATAGGCATGCGACGCCTCCATATTCCGAGGGACAGGTTGGAAGAGCAGAACTCTTCGATGCTGCCGATTCAACGAAACAGCGTGGGCATCTGTTCCATCATTTTTTTGCCGCGCTCACGGTAGACGCAAAAATTTCAAGGGCGTCGCCGATGGAACCGTTCGGAATTGGGCGGTGGGCAGGCGATGAACTCCCTCAATCCTCCAGCAGTTGCCGCCCGTTGGCGATGATCGACACCAGGGCGTCCATCACCGCCCGCACCCGTGCCGACCGCCGCAAATCGCCATGCACCAGCAGCCACAGCTCGCGCGGCTGCGGCGGCGGGGGAGCGGGGTCGGGCATGACCGCGACCAGGGCGGGATCGGACCGGCCGAGGAAATGCGGAATCGCCGCGATGCCGACGCCGGCCGCCGCCGCGCCGCGCAGGCTCATCAGGTCGTTGGCGCGGAAGACGAAGGGTCGGCGGCCGGCGATCTGGCGCAGCCAGCGCTGTTGCGGCACATGGTCAAGGCTCTCGTCATAGCCGATGAACTCCCAGCCGGCCTCGTCCCGTCCGTCGAGATAGCCTTGCGTGGCGTAAAGCCCGTAGCCCATCGCGCCGACGCGCCGGGCCACCAGCCCCTCGTCCTCCGGCCGCTGCAGGCGCAGGGCGAGGTCGGCTTCCCGCCGGGTCAGGCTGACCGCGCGGGCATCGCCCACCAGCTCCACCACCAACTTCGGCAAGGTCCGCCGCAGCCCGGCCAACCGCGGGGCGAGGAAATGGCTGGCGAAGGCCGGCGGGGCCGACAGGCGCACCGTGCCGGCCGGCTCGCCCGGCTGGCCGCGGGCATGGCGCTCCACCGCCAGCACGCCGTCCTCCACCCGGCGGGCCAGCGCCGCGAACTCCTCCCCCTCCGCCGTCGGGGCGTAGCCGCGCGGCAGCCGGTCGAACAGGCGCACGCCCAGATCGGCTTCCAGCGCCGCCACCCGGCGGGCGACCGTGGAATGGTCGACTCCCAGCCTCCGCGCCGTCGCCGACAGGCTGCCGCTGTCCGCCAGCGCCAGGAAGATGCGCAAGTCATCCCAATTCATCGCTCACCAGTTCTGCGTAAAAACACCCGGCTTGTGAGCAATCTTGCCGAATGTCCGCGTACTGCGCCACAGATTAACCTCCGCTCCATCGCAACGATTGACGGAGACAGCCGCGATGATCCGCTCCATTCAGATGACCGCGCCGGGTGGCGCCGAGGTGCTGAAGCACGCCCTTATCGACCTGCCGGCGCCGGGCGCCGGGGAAATCCGCCTGCGCCATGAGGCCGCCGGGGTCAATTTCGTCGACATCTACCATCGCACCGGCCTGTACCCGCTGCCATGCTATCCCGCCACGCTCGGCGTCGAAGGCGCAGGCGTGGTGGAGGCGGTCGGGCCGGGCGTGGAGGGGCTCGCCGTCGGCGACCGCGTCGCCTGGGCCGGTCTGCCGGCCGGCGGCTATGCCGAGGCGCGCCTGCTCGCCGCCGACCGCGCCGTACGCCTGCCCGACGGTGTCGAGCCGGTCACTGCCGCCTCGCTGATGCTGCGCGGGATCACCGTGCATATGCTGCTGAACCGGGTCTGCCCGGTGGGTCCCGGCAGTACGATCCTGGTGCACGCCGCCGCCGGCGGGCTGGGCCTGCTGCTGACCCAATGGGCGAAGAGCCTGGGCGCCACCGTCATCGGCACCGTCGGCAGCGCCGCCAAGGCGGAGACCGCCCGCGCCCACGGGCTCGACCACGCCATCCTTTACCAGGAGGAGGACTTCGTCGCCGCGGTGCGCGACCTGACCGGCGGGCGCGGAGCCGACGTCGCGGTGGACGGCATCGGCGGCGACACGCTGCGCCGGACCTTCGACGCGGTGCGGCTGTTCGGCACGGTGGCCAGCGTCGGTCAGGCCGGCGGCCCGGTTTCGCCGATCGAGCTGTCCGAACTTGGGCCGCGCCGTTCGCTTTGCCTCGCCCGGCCCAGCGTGTTCGGCTACATGTCCGACCTCGCCGCCTACCGCGTCGCCGCCGAGGAGGTGCTGTCGCGTGTCGCCAATGGCCTGAGTGCCGGCCCGGTGACCTGCCTGCCGTTGGACGCCGCCGCCGAGGCCCATCGCGCGCTGGAAGGGCGCGGCACCAGCGGCGCCCTGGTGCTGATGCCCAACTGACGCCGGCCTGACGCGCCGCCTATCGCGGCGCCAGCCACTTCTCCATCGCATAGTTGTGGATCGGCACGTCGCCGATCCGCAGCTCGCGGCGCTCCAGCAGGGTGAAGCCGCGGCGCAGGAAGAAGGGGCGGGCCGCCTCGCTCGCTTCCACATGCAGGCGGGGATGGCCGAGCGCCCGGGCGCGCGCCTCCAGCATGTCGACCAGCGCCGACATCACGCCGCGGCCGGCGGCTTCCGGCGCGCAATAGAGGAAGTTGATGTGGCCGTCGGATTCGACGTCGCTGAAGGCCACCGGCCGGTCGGCCTCGTCCACCGCGACCAGGGCGACGCGGCCGTCGCCATAGGCCTCCCGCACCCGCTCCACCGTCGGCGCCTGCGCGGCCCAGGCCTCCACCTGCTCGGGGCTGTAGAATCGCCAGCCGATGCCGCGGACGGAGCGGGCATAGATCTCCGCCAGAACCGGGGCGTCCGACGGTCGGTAGTCTCTGATCCTCATCTGCCCCTTCTTTCGGCCCATCTTCAGGCGGTCACTTCGCCGGCGCCAGCCTCAGAACCACGCCGTCGGCGGCATCGGTGATGACATAGAGGGCGTCGTCCGGTCCCTGTGCCACATCGCGGATGCGCGCGTCGAGCGGAATGCGCTCCACTTCCTTCGCGCTGCTTCCGTCGATGGCGACGCGCACCAGTCCCCTGGCGCTCAGGCCGCCGAGCAAAGCGCTGCCCTGCCAGTCGCGGAACAGCCCGCCGGTGTAGAAAACCATGCCTGAGGGCGAGATCACCGGCGTCCAATGGATCGCCGCATCGGCGAAGTCCTTGCGGGTCGGCGGATCGGGGATGTCGCGGCCGTCGTAATGCTTGCCCCAGCTGACCACCGGCCAGCCGTAATTCCTGCCGGCTTCCGGCCGGTTCAACTCGTCGCCGCCCAGCGGTCCCATCTCGCCGATCCATAGCGAGCCGCTGCGCGGGTCGATGGCCGCCGCCTCGATGTTGCGGTGGCCGTAGGACCAGATGGCGCCGGCCGTCTTGCCCTCGCCGGCGAAGGGGTTGTCCTTCGGCAGCGAGCCGTCGCGGTTCAGCCGGACCACCTTGCCCAGCGTGTTGTCGCGCTTCTGCGCCGGGTCGAACTTGTAGCGTTCGCCCAGCGTCAGGAAGAGGTGGCCGTCGGGGGCGAAGGCGATACGGGTGCCGAAATGGTTGCCGCCGTCCACCTTGGGCGACTGGCGGAAGATGACCTGGAAGTCCTCGATTCCGCTTTCGCCCAGCGTGCCGCGTCCCAGCGCCGTCCCGGCGGTTCCGTTCTCGCCCGGCTCGGCATAGGCGAGATAGACGGTGCGGTTGCGGGCAAAATCCGGATCGGCCGCCACGTCCATCAGCCCGCCCTGGCCCTGGGCGAAGACCTTCGGCGTGCCGGCCAGCGGCGGGGACAGAGAGCCGTCGCGCGCCATGATCCTCAGCCGCCCCGGCTTCTCCGTAACCAGCGCCCGGCCATCCGGCAGGAAATCGATGCCCCAGGGCCGTTCCAGCCCGTCGGCGAAGCGGCTGACCTCCACCGGCCCGGCACTGGTCGGAACGGTCTTGACCGCCTGCGCCAGGGCAGGGCCGGTGGCGAAAAGACCGGCGGCAACAAGGGCGGCAACAGGGCTTGGGGCCGACAGGGTCAGGGTGCTGCGCATCACGATCCTCCGGTTTCTATTGGTTGGCCTTGTAGGTGGGGGTGCCGCACCGGCGGCCAAGGCCGGCCACTCCGAAAGACTTCGATGCCGCCACCGCGAAAAGGGGCATCGACGAAATTCGTCACAACATTGTGCGCATACCCCGGTCATCCGAATCCGGATCCCGGCTGTTATCCCGTCGGTTGTGTCGTGGGTTGCGCTGCGGGGAGCAAGGCACGGGGTATGGACAGCATCTTGCGCCGGCTGAGTTCCAGCTTGCCGCACGCGGCCTGGGCACGATATGGGATCACGCTGCTGCTGGTGGGGCTGACGGCACTGCTGCGCTACGCGCTGGACCCGCTGCTGTTCAAATACCCGTTCCTGGTCTTCATCCCGACCATCTTCGTCATCTCGCTGCTGTTCGACCGCGGGTCGGGCTATCTGTCCGTGGCCCTGTCCGGGCTGTGTTCGGCCTGGTTCTTCATGAAGCCGGAATGGCAGCTGTGGATCGCCGAACCGGGCGACCGGCTGGCCTTCCTCATCTATATGGCGCTGGGCTTCGGGATCGCCGCCGGGGCTCACGCCCTGCGCCGGGCGAACGAGCAGCTGCGTCTGTCCTGGGACCAGCTGTCCGCCGCCAATGCGGAAAAGGACCTGATGCTGCACGAGATCCATCACCGGATCCGCAACGACCTGCAGCAGATCTGCGCCCAGCTGACACTCGCGGCCCACAAGTCGGGGACCGGGCAGGACATCGTCAACGGCACCATCGAGCGGATCGGCGTGCTGTCCCGCGTCTATGTCCGCCTGCGCCGGGTGGAGGGCGTCAACATCGTCGGTTCCAGGGACTTCCTGGAAAGCCTGGTGGAGGACATCCAGCTCGGCGTCGTCGGGGTCCGGCCGGTTGCGGTCAGCGCGGAGGTGGACGACGTCGACCTCGACATGGGCGTCGCCGTGGCGGTCGGCACCGTCGCCAACGAGCTGATCACCAACGCGCTGAAATACGCCTTCCCCGACGGCCGATCCGGCCGCATCGACCTGTCCTTCCGCAAGGAGGAGACGGAGTGCGTGCTGCGCGTCTGCGACGACGGCGTGGGCATCCTGTCCGACCGGCCGCAGGGAACCGGGCTGGGCGGCCGGATCATGCGGCAGCTTGCCATGCAGCTGCGCGGCAGCCTCGACCTCGAGCCCCGGCCGGAGCAGGGACTGAAGGTCACCCTGCGCTTTCCCTGCTGCCGGGAGGCATTGCCGGACGACAGGCCCGCCGCCTCATGAAAAGAGGGGTCGCGCCACCATGGGCGCGACCCCGTCCAGGGAACATCCAGACTGCAGGCGATGTGCGGCCGTCCGGATCAGAAGTCCATGTCGGCGCCGGGGGCGGGCATGGCGGGCTTCTTCTCCGGCAGTTGGGCGACCATCGCCTCGGTGGTGATCAGCAGGCCGGCGACGGAGGCCGCATCCTGCAGCGCGGTGCGCACCACCTTGGCCGGGTCGATGATGCCGGCCTTCACCAGATCGCACCACTCGCCCTTGGCCGCGTCATAGCCGACGCCGTAGTCCTTGCTGTCGGTCAGCTTGCCGACGATGATCGAGCCGTCGACGCCGGCGTTTGTGGCGATCTGGCGCACCGGGGCGGTCAGCGCCCGGCGCACGATCTCCACGCCGACGCGCTGGTCGTCGTTGGCCGGCTTGACGCTCTCCAGCACCGCGACCGCACGGGCCAACGCCACGCCGCCGCCCGGCAGGATGCCTTCCTCCACCGCCGCGCGGGTGGCGTGCATGGCATCGTCGACGCGGTCCTTGCGCTCCTTCACCTCCACCTCGGTGGCGCCGCCGACGCGGATCACCGCGACGCCGCCGGCCAGCTTGGCCAGCCGCTCCTGCAGCTTCTCGCGGTCGTAGTCGGAGGTCGTCTCCTCGATCTGCTGGCGGATCTGGCCGCAGCGGGCCTTGATGTCGTCCTTCGACCCGACGCCGTTGACGATGGTGGTGTTGTCCTTGGTGATGACCACCTTGCCGGCGCGGCCCAGCATGTCGATGGTGACGCCGTCCAGCTTGATGCCAACCTCCTCGCTGATCACCTGACCGCCGGTGAGGATGGCGATGTCCTCCAGCATGGCCTTGCGGCGGTCGCCGAAGCCGGGGGCCTTCACCGCCGCGACCTTCAGGCCGCCGCGCAGGCGGTTGACCACTAGGGTCGCCAAGGCCTCGCCCTCGACCTCCTCGGCGATGATCAGCAGCGGCTTGCCCGACTGCACGACCTTCTCCAGCACCGGGATGATGGCCTGGATGCCGGACAGCTTCTTGTCGTGGATCAGGATGTACGGGTCATCCAGCTCCACCTGCATCTTGTCGGCGTTGGTGACGAAGTAGGGCGAAGTATAGCCGCGGTCGAACTGCATGCCCTCGACCACGTCCAGCTCGGTCTCCAGGCTCTTGGCCTCCTCGACGGTGATGACGCCCTCGTTGCCGACCTTCTCCATCGCGCGGGCCAGCATGTCGCCGATCTCACGGTCGCCGTTGGCGGAGATGGTGCCGACCTGGGCGATCTCCTCGTTGGTGGTCACCTTCTTGGAGCGGGCCTTCAGCTCGGTCACCACGGCGTCGACTGCCATGTCGATGCCACGCTTCAGGTCCATCGGATTGATGCCGGCGGCGACCGACTTGGCGCCCTCGCGAACGATGGCCTGGGCCAGCACGGTGGCGGTGGTGGTGCCGTCGCCGGCCAGATCGGCGGTCTTCGACGCAACCTCGCGCAGCATCTGCGCGCCCATATTCTCGAACTTGTCGGCCAGCTCGATTTCCTTGGCGACCGACACGCCGTCCTTGGTGATGCGCGGGGCGCCGAACGACTTCTCAATCACCACGTTGCGGCCCTTCGGGCCCAGCGTGACCTTCACGGCGTCGGCCAGGATGTCCACGCCGCGCAGCATCTTGTCGCGGGCGGTGGAGCCGAACTTCACGTCCTTCGCAGCCATGGTCCTGTTCCTCCCCTATCACGCGGCCTTCTTGGCGGGTTCGGCGGCAGCCTCGATCACGCCGAGGATGTCGCTCTCCTTCATGATCAGGAGATCCTCGCCGTCGATCTTCACCTCGGTGCCGGACCATTTGCCGAACAGCACGCGGTCGCCGGGCTTCACGTCGAGGGCGATCAGCTTGCCGGCCTCGTCCCGCGCGCCCGCACCGACGGCGATGACCTCGCCCTCCTGCGGCTTTTCCTTGGCGGTGTCGGGGATGATGATGCCACCCTTCGTCCTGGTGTCGGATTCGACGCGGCGGACCAGAACGCGGTCGTGAAGCGGTTTGAACTTCATGGTGTGACACTCCTTGAGCGTAAGCGAATGTCTGTCTTTCCCAAGCACGCCCGAATGGGCCGCGCTTTCGGTTGGGAAATTTACTCAGGCTGTTTTGGTCGTCAAGGGGATTTTTGAAGGAAAAATCAGCGTATTTTTGTTTTTTCTTAGACAACGGCAAGTGTCCGTGGCCGCTGTTGCAGGCACGGGTCGATATATCTGTTCGGCTGTTCTTGAGGTCTTGCCGGCCGGGAGTGGCCGTCGTCTCAGGCGGGCGCCGATTCCGGCTGGACCGGGTGGGGTGGGGCGCGCAAGAGTCTTGTCGTCGGCATCGCACACATCCTCCGCAGAGCAACATGCAGGACACGGTCTTCGGGTAAGCCGGGACCCTGTTGGGTAAGGCAACCCGGCGCGGGCAAAATTTAGCCAGGCCCGGGCGAGCGTCAAGATGGGGCGGCGAGACCGTCGGCAGCTTGTTCGTCAGTACCGCCCGTGATACTATCCGTTCATGACTCAGACGGACAAGATCCTCGCCCGCATGAAGAACAATCCGCGGGATTGGCGGATCGAGGATCTTGAGGCTGTCGCCCGCGCACAAGGTGTGAATATCCGCAAACCCTCCGGCAGCCACGTCATTTTCGACTATGCCGGTGTTGTCGAGGCGCCATCCGTTCCCGCTCATCGCCCGATCAAGGCGGTCTATGTCAAAGCCTTCCTCTCCTTCATCGAAGCCGTCCGAGAACGGCAGGCGACGGAGCGGCGTGAAGCACAGGAGAATGACCGATGAAACTCGACTATCCTTTCACCATCCGGCCCCTCAGCGAAGAGGATGGCGGCGGATACCTGATCGAATTTCCGGATCTTCCCGGCTGCATGTCCGACGGTGACTCCATCGAAGAGGCGCTTGCCAACGGTGCCGACGCCATGCACGGCTGGATCGAGGCGATGCGTGCCGCAGGGCGGGAGATCCCGCCGCCGTCGGTCGCCGATGACGGGGCCTTCAGCGGCAAGTGGCAGCAGAGGGTGCCGAAATCGCTGCATCGGCGGCTCACCGAACGGGCCGGGCGTGAGGGCGTCAGCCTGAACACCCTGGTCGTCTCGCTCCTCTCGGAAGGGTTGGGGCGTCGTGACAGCGCGGGCCCCGACGCCAAAGCTCCCTCCATTTAATCTGCATCAACGCGAGGCCCTCCCCGCCATGCCAGACTGGACGGCGTGAAGCACAACGCCGGCCGCGGGCCGTTTGCGATGTTTGCGCGACGCAGCTCCGGGACCGGCGGCCACCATCCAGGGGAGGACGCCATGGTCATGATGAAAGCGGCGGTGTTCGTCGAACCGGGCCGCATCGTGCTGGACGACAAGCCGGTCCCCGACGTCGGACCGCTCGACGCGCTGATCCGCATCACCACGACGACGATCTGCGGCACCGACATCCACATCCTGAAGGGCGAATATCCGGTCAATCGCGGCCTGACCATCGGCCATGAGCCGGTCGGCATCATCGAAAAGCTGGGCTCCGCCGTCACCGGCTACCAGGAAGGGCAGCGGGTGATCGCCGGGGCCATCACCCCCAGCGGCCACAGCAACGCCTGCCTGTGCGGCTGCCATTCCCAGGACGGCGCCGGAACCAGGCATGGCTGGAAGCCGCTGGGCGGCTGGCGGTTCGGCAACAGCATCGACGGCGCCCAGGCCGAATATCTGCTGGTGCCCGACGCGATGACCAACCTCGCCCCCGTCCCTGACGGGCTGACGGACGAGGAGGTGCTGATGTGCCCCGACATCATGTCCACCGGCTTCGCCGGGGCGGAGCGCGGCAACATCCGCATCGGCGACACGGTGGCGGTGTTCGCGCAGGGCCCCATCGGCCTCTGTGCCACCGCCGGGGCCAAGCTGAAGGGCGCCACCACCATCATCGGCGTCGACACCGTGCCGGCGCGGCTGGAGATGGCGCGGCGCATGGGCGCCGACCATGTGGTGGATTTCCGCAGTGTCGATCCGGTGGAGGAGATCATGCGCCTCACCGACGGCCGCGGCGTCGATGTCGCCATCGAGGCGCTGGGCACCCAGGCGACGTTCGAGGCGGCCTTGCGCGTCCTGCGGCCCGGCGGCACTCTGTCCAGCCTCGGCGTCTATTCCGGCGACCTGCGCCTGCCGTTGGGGCCGTTCGCGGCAGGGCTGGGCGACCACACCATCGTCACTTCGCTCTGCCCCGGCGGCAAGGAGCGGATGCGCCGGCTGCTTGGCGTCGTCGCCTCCGGCCGCGTCGACCTGAAGCCGCTGGTCACCCACCGCTTCACGTTGGACCAGATAGAGGCGGCCTATGAGCTGTTCGGCCACCAGCGCGACGGCGTGCTGAAGGTGGCGATCACGCCGAACTGACGGCGGTCGCGACGCCGGTCTCCTCCTATGCGCGCCCTCCCACGCCTCGTTTGTAGACGACCAGGAAGGCGACGGCGGCGAGGAAAGGCAGCCCGGCGTCGCGCAGGTCGTTGTTGAGGTGGAGCATGGCGGCATAGAGACCGATGCCGGTCACCGCGATCGTCGGCAGCAGGGCGTCGGCGATGCCCAGGATGCCGCGGCCGTCCAGCCAGGCTCCCACCGCCAGGGTCGCGCGGACCAGCGCGATCAGGATGAGGAAGGCGATGCCGGCCAGCAGGACATATTCCAGGGTGATCGCCGCCGGCAGATAGGCGGCGGGAACCGATCCGGCGAGGACCGGCGCCAGCGCGCCATGCGCCGACCTCACCGCGGCGACGGCGAAGTAATGCAGCGCGGTCGCCAGCAGCAGATTGCCGGACAGCAGGTCCACGGTCCGCCAGGACAGGAAGGCCGGCCATTGGACGCGGTCGAGGGCGAGGAACGCCAGCGCGGTCGCGCTGCCGAACAGCAGCGCATAATCGGGCGACAGCGGCCATTTCGACAGTCTGTGCCCGAGGATCAGGATGTCGAACAGCGCCACCGACAACCCCAGCAGGGCGATGACCGCGGTGCGGGAGGACTGCCGGTGATGGGCGAACATCCGCCCGGCGACGACGAAGAGGATCCAGGGAAACACCGGAAACCAGCCCGGAAACGGCGACGCGAACAGGTCGTAGACGTAGGGGAGCGGAAGGACGACCCAGGCGCCGCACAGCGCAAGAAGGAAAAGGGCGATGAACACCCGGTTGGCGGCGCCGACACTGGCGTGGATGTCGAACAGAAGCCGGGCGGCGAAGAGAAACATGAAGAAGTCGCTGGTGAACGGATTCTTCTCCTGGTACAGGCCGTGGATGGCCGCCAGGATGAACAGCTTCAGATGGCCTTCGATCCGCCGGGCCAGCGGCTTTCTCAGGAAATGATCGAGCGTCATTCCGAAGGCGAAGAAGAACATCACCGGCGCCAGTTCGAATACGAACTGCAGGACGTTGACGAGGTGGTCGGCGTCCTTGATCGTGCGGCCCCAATGGGCCGCCACCATGAAGACAAGGGCGGTGACGCGGATGACGTCCAGGCTTCTGTCCCTGGCCGGCTGCGGGGTCGGCATCAGCATAGGGTCACTCCCAGGCAAGGGCGGAGCCGTGGTCCGGCCTGTCGTGGCGAGGGTTTCGATCGTGCTGGCTGGAATCCGGTGCTCGCTCATGGCCGGCCCCTCATGATCGGTGCGCCCGGGCCATGCGCAGGCGTCCCGGCAGCGACGCCGCCCATGCGGCGACCGCCGCCCTCTCCCCGCGGCCAAGCATCCAGACCATGAAGAGGGTCGCCCCCGCATAGAGCGGAAGGGCGGTCAGCGTCTTGGTGTAGAAGGGATCGAATCCGTCTTCGTAGCGCCAGAAGGGGACGACCGCGAAGGGGGCCAGGGCCGCGACGCCGAAGATCCAGCGCGAGAACCACCAGGACGGCACCAGCGCGGCCAGCGCCAGCGGCCACAGCATGAACCAGGGCCACAGGTGGGTCGACAGGCCGAACACCACCGCCGCCATCACCGCGGTGGCGGCCTTCCAGGCATTCTCCGAGGTCGGCCGCCGGTACAGCGCGGCCAGCGTCCACAGGGCGAAGCCGGCGAAGGCTCCGCGTACCAGCCAGCGCAAGGGGGCCATGTCGATGCCCAGCATCCGTTCCGCCACCCGGACGACGTCCGCCGGCTGCAGCCACTGCCATCCGGACATGCCGCGCACGGCGTCGAAGAAGGCGGGCGAGCGGTAGAAGAGGAACAGGACGGCCAGGAAGAAGGCGGCGGCCGGGATTCCGCGCAGCAGGTAGGCGGTGAGCCTGTCCTTGAAATCCAGCTTCCTGGATTTGCCGAACCTGTAGAGCAGGTCGACGGAGACCAGGGCGGCGCTGGTGTATTTGCAGGCGGCCGAGGCCGCCAGAGCCAGCGGGCCGGCGCGGTCGCCGGCGGAGAGGCGCATCAGCCACAACAGCATCAGGACGACCATCGCCATGTCGTTGTGCGCCTCGCCGGCCGAATAGATGTGGCCGATGGGCAGCCAGCCGAAGGCGACGAGCCCGGTGGCGGCGGTCGCCTCGTCATGGCTGCGGCCGATCTTCCGGATGATGGCGAGCCCGCCGATCCAGGCGCCTGCCAGCAGCAGCTTGAACAGAAGCGCGGTCACCCAGACGTTCCCGCCGCTGAGCGCCATGACGCCGGCCGAGACCACCGCCCACAGCGGGCCGTAGGTCATCATTGCCGGCACCTCGTCGAACGGGAAGGCGGCGGCCTGCTCCGGCGTGAAGGGGGCATAATAGGGGTTCTGTCCCCGAACGACTTCCTCGCCCCACAGCGCGGAAAACCAGATGTCCTGCGTCATCACCGGAAACGAGAGGATGCTGACGGCGGTGAAGACGACCGGCCACAGGAACAGCCGGTCCGTCACCGCCTTCGGAACCGGCCCGTCGACGTCGGACAGCCAGCGGAACAGCCATGCGGCCAAGGCGACCGGAAGGGCGAGCGGCAGGCAATAGGCCAGGAAATACAGGCCGTCATGGGTGAAGACGTTGCCGGCGGTCAGCGCGTGGGCCAACTGGCGGGCCAGCGGGATGGGCAGATCGGCGATGGAGGCCGCCAGGCGGTCGAAGAACGCCGCCTGATTGGGCAAGCCGACTTCCCCATAATGGGTATTCGACGCGGCGAGGAAATAGCTCAACACCGAGAGCGACAAAAGGCACAGGGTTGTCGTCAGTCCAAGACGGTCAAGGATCTTGATTGATCCGTTGCCGAATCCGCCGGGTAAACTGGTGTCCGCAGGCAGTGTTTGTTTTTGGAACGGCATCCGCATTTCGCCCACCAATGATGTTCCCGACGGAAAGGCCGGTGAACACGTTAGCGGAAGTCGGCGGAACCGATAAATTTCTAAAGAGATTCTAGAGAGATTGCTCCGGCGCTAATGCCCGCATTGCCTGTCGGACGGCGGCCATTCGCCTTGCGTGCGCGCCGGTTTCCTTCGCTTCCGCACGATCGGGGTAAGTGGGCCGCAAGCCGCCGGCAAATGTCCGGCCTGTCGGACCCATCCGGTTCCCATCGGAGATCACCGGAATGGCTGTCGGGTTGCCGCGGCGAACTTTCGGCTGCCCGGCGCCATCCTGTTTCACCACCGGAACCGCGGGGCTCCCGCAATTCGCGGGGCGAAAGAAGAAAGCCCCTCTCCCATGGTGGAAGGGGGGCTTCAAGGTCACGCGCAACACCAGAGAAGGAGAGACGACACCAAAGAAAAACGGAGACTTACTTCGCCAGATCGACCGCCTCGGCCAGACGCTTCACCGCGTCCTGCGAGGACATGGTGGAGTTGAAGTGGGCGGTGACGACGTCCAGGAAGGCACCGCGCACGGCGCCGGGCACCGCCATTTCATGCGCCATCGACGGCACGGCGCTGTTGTTGTCGATGGCGGCCTTCAGATCATCCATCGACTTCACCGCGCATTCGTCGAAGCTGTCGCGCGCCATGTCCTGGCGGGCGGGGATCGAGCCCTTCAGCACGTTGAAGGTCTCCTGGAACTTCTTGCCCAGGATCAGCTTGGCCAGCAGCTTCTGGCCGGCGGCGCGGTCGGGGTCGGCCGAGCTGAACATGACGAAGCTGTCGGAATTGACGATGTAGCCCGACTTGCCCGGCACATGGGCGCAGACGAAGTCCTTGCCCGGCACCTTGCCGGCGGCGGTCAGCTCGCCCTTTTCCCAGTCGCCCATGATCTGCATGGCCGCCTGTCCGTTCATCAGCAGGCCGGCGGCGAGGTTCCATTCGCGGCCGGGGAAGCCGTCGTCGACATAGCCGCGCAGCTTGCGCATCTGGTCGAACACCTTGACCATCGTGTCGCTGGTCAGCGACTTCTCGTCCAGCTCCACCAGGGCCTTGCGGTAGAAGTCGGGACCGCCGAGGCCGAGGACGACATCCTCGAACAGCGCGCCTTCCTGCCAGGGTTGGCCGCCATGGGCGAGCGGGATGATGCCGGCGGCCTTCAGCTTCTCGGCGGCGGCGTTGAACTCGTCCCAGGTCTTGGGGATCTCGACGCCGGCCTTCTTCATCGCCTGCGGGTTCACCCACATCCAGTTGACGCGGTGGATGTTCACCGGAACGGCGTAATAATGGCCCTTGTAGGTCACCACGTCGCGAATCTGCGGCGGCAGGATGGCGTCCCAATTCTCCGCCTTGGCGACATCGTCCAGCGTTGCCAGCTTGCCCTGCGCCGCCCAGTCCTTGATGTTCGGGCCCTTCAGCTGCACCGCGTTCGGCGGATCGCCGGCCAGCACGCGGGAGCGCAGCACGGTGCTGGCCGCGTCGCCGCCGCCGCCGGCCACCGGCGCGTCGATCCACTTGCCGCCCGCCGCTTCGAAGTCCTGGCGCAGCGCGCCCGCCGCCTTCGATTCGCCGCCGGAGGTCCAGTAATGCAGCACCTCCACCTTCGGCTCGGCCCGGGCCGGAGCGGCCAGCAGGGCGCCGGCCATCACGGTCGCGATCGCGGTCATGCCGAGGATCGATGTGCTGAGAGACGGCATCTTGGACATTTCCCCCTGTTCCCTTCTTCGTTCGGTATTCCGGCTGGCCGTTCGGCCGCTGGAGGAACTCTATCCCGCACGCAATTCGGCGCCCGGATTATTTGGTAACAACGCCTTTTCACGGCGCCGCCGCTGTTACGCAACCGTTACAAACCGGCCCTGGCGGCGCACTGTACCCGGACCGGCCGGGGAGGCTACACTCGGCGCCAACAAAGAAGAATGCGCCATACGGAATAGGGAAGGGAAACCATGGAGCGCGCGCGCCATCTCCTGGTCGTGGACGACGATCCCGAGATCCGGGACATGCTGCATGATTTCCTGGTGAAGAGCGGATTCCGCGTCTCCACCGCCGGCGACGGGCGCGAGATGGCGCGGGTGCTGGCGCAATGGCCGGTCGACCTCATCGTGCTGGACGTGATGCTGCCGGGGGAGGACGGGACCAGCCTGTGCCGTTCCTTGCGCGCCAAGTCGGAAACCCCGGTCATCATGCTGACCGCCATGGGCAGCGAGGTCGACCGCATCGTCGGGCTGGAGGTCGGCGCCGACGATTATCTGGTGAAGCCCTTCAGCGCCCGCGAACTTCTGGCCCGCATCCGCGCCATCCTGCGCCGCTGCGGCGGGCCGGAGCCGGTGCGCGAACGGCCGCGCGTGCTGGGCTTCGCCGGCTGGTCGCTCGACCAGGGCCGGCGGGAGCTGCGCACGCCGGACCGGGTGGTGGTGCATCTCAGCCAGGGGGAATATGCTCTGCTCGGCACGCTGCTGGAACGCGCGCCGCAGGTGGTGGAGCGCACCGAACTGCTGGAAAAGCACCGCGGCGACACCTCCATCCCCTTCGACCGCAGCATCGACATCCAGATCAGCCGCCTGCGCCGCAAGCTGGAGGAGGGGCCGGGCGGCTCGGCCCTGATCAAGACGGTGCGCGGCATCGGCTACCAGTTCATCGCGACGGTGGTGGACCAGGGCGAATCCGCCTCTTCCGGACCCAGCTCCGGGACCGGCCGTGGCGCTTGAGCGTCTGCTGCCGGCCCGGCTGCGCGCCGCCCGCCTGCGCCACCGTATCCTGTTGGCGATGGTGGCGCTGCTGGCGTTGACCCATGGCGGGGCGCTGGTCGGCATGCGGCTGGTGGATGACCGCGCGCGGGAACTGCTGACCGCCCACCGGCTGGGACCGGCGATGGCCGCGGCGGTGGAGGCGGCGGACCGCGCCGTACTGGACGGGGTTGCCGCCGGGCCGGCGCTGGCGCTGAGCGGACTGCCCGACCTGTCGGTATCCTGGCAGGCCCCCGGAACCCCGACCGTGCCTGCAGGCTGGGTGCTTGACGGCGTTGTCGACGCGCCGCGTCCGGTGTTCGTCGCCGCCGCGCGCGCCCTGCTGCCGCTCCAGCCCGCCCATGCCCAGACGCTGGCCGAATCGCTGTCCCTGGTGGCGGAGGACACGGCGGCCCAGCTGCGCGACGCCCGCGTCTATGTCCAGCTTGCCGGCGGCGGCTGGCTGGAGTTCGCCAGCCCGCGCTTCTGGCGGCCGCGCAGCACGCCGTTCGAGATGGTGCTGGCCGGTCTGGCGGCTTTAGGTCTGGCGCTGGGACTGCTGCTCTGGCTGCCCGGCCGGCTGGTCCGCCCGCTGGAGGCGCTGGCGGAGCAGGCGACCCGCCCGCACGACCGCCTCCACCCCCGCCCGCTGCCGGAAGACGGGCCGGAGGAGGTCGCCTCGCTCGCTCGCGCCTTCAACCAGGCACGCAACGCGCTGCGCGACCTGATGGAGGGTCGCACCCATCTGCTGGCGGCGATCAGCCACGACCTGCGCACCCCGGCGACGCGGCTGCGGCTGCGCGCCGAGTATGTCGACGACGACGCGCTGCGCGCCAAGATGATGGCCGACATCGACGAGATGGCGGCGATGGTGACCGCGACGCTGGAGTTCCTCGGCGACGACGTGCTGCGCGAACAGGTGGAGGTCGTCGCCTTCGCCAGCCTGTTGCAGAGCCTGTGCGACGATTACGCCGACACCGGCGCCCCGGTGACCTACCACGAGCCGCCGCCGCTGCAGTTCGCCGCCGTCCGCACCATCTTCGGCGGCGGGGTGGAGCGCAACGACCGCTTCGACCAGCCGCGCCAGCTCCGCCTCGCCGGCCGCCCGTCCAGCCTGCGCCGCGCCTTCGCCAACCTGATCGACAACGCCATCAAGTATGGCGAGCGCGCCACCATCTCCGTCGATGCCGACGCCGCCGAGATCGTGGTCGATGTCTGCGACGAGGGGCCGGGCATCCCGGAGGCGGAGATCGCCAACGTCTTCAAGCCCTTCGTCCGGCTGGAAGGCTCCCGCAACCGCAAGACCGGCGGCAGCGGGCTGGGCCTGTCCATCGTGAAGTCGATCGTCGAGGCCCACCAGGGCCGCATCGAGCTGAGCAACCGCGCCAGCGGCGGGTTGCGCGTCAGGGTGACGCTGCCGCGGATGTTGTGACTGTTCTGGTCGCTATGGGAGCGGTTGCGGCTTGATTTGGGCGTCAGGTGTGCGCACTCTCTATGCGTATTATCATGGAGGCTCCGATGGCCGGTGAGCGCCACTCCTTCGATGCGTCTGCACCCCGGCGGGCAACGAACATCAGCCTGAACAGCGATTTGCTGGAGCAGGCAAAGGCACTCGGCATCAATGTGTCGCGTGCCTGCGAACGCGGATTGGCACAGCAGATTGCCGAACTGCGCGACCGGCAGTGGCTGGAAGAGAACCGGGAAGCCATACAGTCGTCCAATGCCTATGTGGAGGCGCATGGCCTTCCGCTGGCGAAGAACCGGCCGTACTGATGGCGCGTTTCGACGTTTATCGCCGGCTGGACGGACCGGGTTATCTACTGGACCTTCAAGCCGATATTTTGCGTGATCTGAACACGCGCTTCGTGGCTCCGCTGCTTCCGCCGGACAAGGCTCCGCGTCCGGCAGCGCGTCTTAACCCCGTGTTCTCTGTCGAAGGCCGCCCGCATGTCATGGTGACCCAGTTCGCCAGTGCGGTGATGCTTTCAGAGCTTGGCCCCCAGGTCAGTAACTTGCTGTCCGAGGACACCGCAATCGTAGCCGCCTTGGACATGCTGATTGGCGCGTGAGTCGGAGAGCCGACGACACGCGCCTCAATCGTCAGCTTTGTTCGCTTCTCACTTGTCCCAAACCGGCGCCAGCCCCGCAGGGCTGACAATCCGTCCATTCGGCTGCGCCAGCTTCGCAATCGCGGCCATGTCGCCGTCGTCCAGCGCGAAGTCGAACAGCGCAAAGTTCTCCGGCACCCGTTCCGGCTTGGCGGTCTTCGACAGCACGATGTGGCCCAACTGGATCAGCCAGCGCAGCGCCACCTGCGCCGCCGTCTTGCCGTACTTGGCGCCGATCCGCTGCAATTCCGGATCGCGCGGCACCTTGCCGTCGGCCATGGCGTAATAGGCGGTGATCGCCACGCCCAGTTCCCTGACCGCCGCCGCCATCTTGCTCTGGTCGAGATAGGGGTGCACCTCGATCTGGTTGGTGACGATGGGGGCGCGGCTGCGCTGCACCGACTCCCGCAGCTGGGCGATGTTCTGGTTGCTGACGCCGATGAAGCGGGTCTTGCCGGCGGCCTGCACCGCGTTCAGCATCTCGATCTGGTCGGCGATGGCGACCTGATCGGCCGGCCAGTGCAGCAGAAGCAGATCGACCCTGTCGACCTTCAGCTTTTCCAGGCTCTCGTCCACTGATGCGGCGAACAGGTCGGGGCTGTATTTGTCGACCCAGACCTTGGTGGTCAGGAACAGCTCGTCACGGCGGGATCCTGCGGCTTGCAGGGCGCGGCCCAGCGCCGCCTCGTTGCGGTAGATCTGTGCGGTGTCGAAATGACGGAAACCGGCTTCCAGCGCGGCCGGGACCACCCGCTCGACCTCCTCGTCCGACATGCGGAACACGCCGAAGCCCAGTGCCGGGATCTCGGCTCCATTCGCCTTCACGGTCTGCATCCTGCTCTCTCTCCTGATCGGCGCCGCGGCGCTTCTTCATGTGTCGGATGGAGACATATGGCGGGAAGGGCAGTCTGCAAACCGCCTCTCCCGCCATATCACCTGTGAATTCAATTCACAGATCGCACCCGGCGAAGCATCACATCAGCTTGTCGAGCGTGATCGGCAGGTCGCGGATGCGCTTGCCGGTGGCGTTGTAGACGGCGTTGGCGACCGCTGCGCCGACGCCGGTGATGCCGATCTCGCCGATGCCGCGGGCACCCATCGGCGCCTGCGGGTCGGGGATGTCGGTGTAGAGGATCTCGATGGCGGGAACGTCCATCTGCACCGGCACGTGATAGTCGGCGAGCGAGGCGTTGACGACGCGGCCGCTGCGCGGGTCGAAGTTGGTCTCCTCGGTCAGCGCCAGCCCGATCCCCATGATGATGCCGCCCTTGAACTGGCTCGTCGCCGTCTTGGCGTTCAGGATGCGACCGGCGTCGAAGGAGCCGAGAAAGCGCGAGACGCGGACCTCGCCGGTGATCTCGCTAACCCGGACCTCGCAGAACTGCGCGCCGTAGGAGTGCATCGAGAAGGCTTCCATCTCCGCCGGCGGCGGGGCGGCGGCCTCGCAGACCAGCTCGTCGCGGGCCGCCCGCCGCAGGATCGACTCGTAGCTTTCAAAGCGCGCGGCATCGTCGCGGTGGCCGATGCCGCCGTCCCGCGTCTCGACCTCGGCGAGCGACAGGCCGGCCAGCGGCGAATCGTTGCCGGCGAGCTTCAGCAGTTCCTCGACGAAGACCTCCGCCGCGGCGATGACGGCGCCGCCGACCGAAGCCGTCTGCGTCGATCCGCCGGCGATCACCCCGCGCGGCAGGGTCGTGTCGCCATACTCGAAACTGACCTTTTCGAGCGGCACGCCGAGCCGGGCGGCGATGTGCTGGACCTGCGCCGTCGCCGTGCCCATGCCCATGTCGTGCACCGCGGTCGAGACGGTGACCTGCCCGCCGGCTGTCAGCCTGATCCGCGCCGCACCGCCGGGGAAGCGGTGGTAGGGGTAGGTTGCCGTCGCGCAGCCCATGCCGATCAGCCATTCGCCGTCCCGCCGCCCGCGCGGCGTCGGGCTGCGGCGGTCCCAGCCGAACCGTTCCGCGCCCTTGTCATAGGCGTCGATCAGGTGGCGGGAGGAGAAGGGCTTGCCGCTGGTCGGGTCCTTGTCCGGCTCGATGCGGCGGCGCAGTTCGATCGGATCGAGCCCGAGCTTTTCCGCAAGCTCATCAATCGCGCATTCCAGCGCGAAGGTGCCGACGGACTCGCCGGGCGCCCGCATGAAGGTGTTCGCAAGCATGTCCATGTCGGCGACCTCCTGGGCCAGCCGGATGGACTTGGCGGCATAGAGGTGGCGGGCCGGGAAGGTGAACTGCTCCGGACAGGAGTTGTGGGTGGTCATCGCCACGATGCCGATGTGGATCAGCGCGTCAAGTCGGCCGTCGGCGCCGGCGCCCAGCGCCACCCGCTGCTCCGTCAGCGTCCGGCCGCCGACGATGCGGAACACCCCCTCGCGCGACAGCATGATGCGCACCGGCCGGCCGGCGAGCTTGGCGGCGGCGCAGGCGAGGATCTGGTGGTCCCACAGGCATTTGCCGCCGAAACCGCCGCCGACGAAGGGGGAGGAGACGCGGACCTTGTCGGGCGCCAGGCCGAAGATGTCGGCCAGCTGCCCCGCCGTCAGGTCGAGAAGCTGGCTGGCGTCATGCACCCTCAGCTCGTCGCCGCTCCAGGCCACGGTCGCGGCGTGCAGCTCGATGGCATTGTGGTTGTGCCGCGGCGTCCGGTAGATCTGGTCGACCTGCACCGCGGCGGCTTTCAGGGCGGCCTCGGCATCGCCGATCTCGACCACCGGTGGCTGGCCCAGGATGTTGTCCAGCTGGCGCGGCGTCTTCTTCGCCTCGTCGAAGGAGGTCACGGCCGGCAGCGGCGCATAGTCGGCCGTCACCAGCGAGGCGGCATGGTCGGCCTGCTCCTGAGTCTCGGCCAGGACGACGGCGATGGGCTGGCCGTTCCAATGGATCTCGTCATCCTGCATGACCGGCAGGTCGCTCGCCCCGGCGGCGGTCGGCGACGACATCATCAGGGACGGCGCCTTCATCCGCGGCGCGTTGCGGTGGGTCATGACCAGCACGACGCCGGGCGCCGCTTCGGCCGCCGCGGTATCGAGCGCCGTGATCCGCCCGCGCGCAATGGTGCTGAAGGCGAGCGCCGCGTAGCACAGGCCCTCATAAGGAAACTCCGCGGCGAATTGAGCCTTGCCCTGCACCTTCAGCGGCCCGTCGATGCGCGAGACCGGCTGCCCCAGTGCCCCATGCTTGTGCAGCATCGGATCCTGCGTGACTGCCGGCTGCCAGCGGCCGGGCCGGGTGTTCGCGGAATCGGATTGCATGCTCATGCGTCGTCTCCCGTCAGTTCGCCGAGGACGGCGACGATCGTCCGCTTCGCCAGCTCGATCTTGAAGGCGTTGTCGCGAAGCCCGGTCGCGGCGGCCAGTTCCGCCTCCGCCGCGGCACGGAAGCTCTCCGGGCTGGCCGGCCGGCCCTTCAGCGCCGCTTCGGCCGCCGAGGCCCGCCACGGCTTGTGGGCGACACCGCCGAGCGCCAGCCGCACGTCGCGCACCGTCTCGTCATTGTCGATGTCGAGGGCGGCGGCGACCGAAACCAGGGCAAAGGCGTAGCTCGCGCGGTCGCGGACCTTGCGGTAGGTGGAGCGGTGGGCGAAGGGCAGGGCTGGGATCTCGACCGCGGTGATCAGTTCTCCCGGCTTCAGTTCGGTCTCGATGTCCGGCCGGTCGCCGGGCAGGCGGTGCAGGTCGATCAGTGGGATGCTGCGCGGCCCCGCCGGACCCTCCAGATGCACCGTGGCGTCGAGCGCGGCGAGCGCCACGCACATGTCGGACGGATGGGTGGCGACGCAGGCCGGCGACGCGCCGAGGATGGCGTGGTATCGGTTGAAGCCGTCGCGCGCGTCGCAGCCGGACCCCGGCTGCCGTTTGTTGCAGGCCGCAACATTGTCATAGAAGTAGCGGCAGCGCGTGCGTTGCAGGATGTTGCCGCCGACCGTCGCCATGTTGCGGATCTGGGCGCTGGCCCCGGCAAGGATCGCGCGGGTGAGGAGCGGGTAATGCTTGCGCACATGGCCATCGGCGGCCAGCGCGGTGTTGGTCGCCGCCGCCCCGATCAGCAGACCGCCGTCGGCGCGCGGCTCGATCGTGCGCGGCAGGCCGGTGACATCGACCAGCATCTCCGGCCGCTCGACCGTTTCGCGCATCAGATCGATCAGATTGGTGCCGCCACCGAGATAACGCGCCGCGGCGTTGCCCTTGGCCAGTTCGATGGCGGCGGAGGCGTCGGAAGCCCGTTCATAGGTGAAGGGGTTCATGCCCGTGCCCCCTCCTGCGTCTTGACCAGCGTTTCGGAGATGGTCTCGATGATGCCGTTGTAGGCGCCGCAGCGGCAGAGATTGCCGCTCATGCGTTCGCGCAGTTCGGTCTCGTCGATGGCGACGCTGTCCGCCGACAGGTCGGCGGTAACGACGCTCGGGATGTTGCGTTCGATCTCGCGCGCCATGGCGACGGCGGAACAGAGCTGGCCGGGCGTGCAATAGCCGCACTGGAAGCCGTCATGCTCGACGAAGGCCTGCTGCATCGGATGCAGGGTACCGTCGCTGCCCAGCCCTTCGACGGTGGTGATGTTGCGGCCCTGATATTGGACCGCCAGCGCCAAGCAGGAATTGATGCGTTCGCCGTCGACCAGTACGGTGCAGGCGCCGCAGGCGCCCTGATCGCAGCCTTTCTTGGTCCCGGTGAATCCCAGGCTGTTGCGGAGGAGGTCGAGCAGCGAGCTGCGGATGTCCGCTTCGACCTCGACGCTTTGCCCATTGATGGTGAAGTTCATCAGCGCATTCCCCATATCGGAACGGGTCCTGCCCGACGGCAGACCACGGCCGGCCCCCGCCTCGCTGGCGGATTGAGCCGGCTTGTCAACCGTCAACGGCGCTGGAAATCACGCTGGTCGGGTAAAAAAGCCCTCTCCCGCCCCGGGAGAGGGAAGGGGCCCATGCGGAGCATGGGAAGGGTGAGGGGTGATCCAGACATGGATTTTTGATCCTTGCCTTACCCCTCACCCTCCCCACGCCTGCGGCGCGGGTCCCCTCCCTCTCCCCGGGGGGAGAGGGGATCTATCGCCATTCAGATCCGCTGTTCAGTTTTCGGATCGAACAGGTTCGCCCGCGCCATGTCGATCATGAAGTCGGCGGTTTCGCCCTCCGCCACCCGGTCGCTCGGCTTGATGCGGGCGACCACCTCGTGGCCGTTCAGCTCGACATAGGTGATGGTGTCGGCGCCGGTCGGCTCCAGCACGTTGACGCCGCAGGCGACCTTCACCAGCGCCGGGTTGCCGGCTGCGATCGCCGGGTCGTGGCAGGTGATGGCCTCCGGACGGATGCCCAGGATCACCTCCTGGCCCAGCCAATTGCCGGCCTGCTCCGGCGCCTGGAACAGCGGCAGGAAGCCGCTGCGCTCGCGCCCGACGCTGACGCCCAGCCGGTCGCCCTCGGCCGACAGCGTGCCGCGCACGAAGTTCATGGTGGGGGAGCCGATGAAGCTCGCCACATACATGTTGGCCGGCCGCTCGTAGACCTCCTGCGGCGGAGCGAACTGCTGGACAACGCCCTCCTTCATGATGGCGATGCGGCTGGCCAGCGTCATCGCCTCGATCTGGTCGTGGGTGACGTAGACCACGGTGGTGCCGAGCCGCTGGTGCAGCTTCTTGATCTCGGTGCGCATGTCGACGCGCAGCTTGGCGTCCAGGTTGGACAGGGGCTCGTCGAACAGGAAGACCTTGGGGTCGCGGACCAGGGCGCGGCCCATGGCGACGCGCTGGCGCTGGCCGCCCGACAACTGCGCCGGCTTGCGGTCCAGCAGATGCTCGATCTGCAGCAGCCGGGCGACGCGGCGGATGGCGCCGTCGCGCTCGGTCTTCGACTGCCCGCGCATCTCCAGCGAGAAGCCGATGTTCCGCGCCACCGTCATGTTGGGATAGAGCGCGTAGGACTGGAACACCATGGCGATGTCGCGGTCCTTGGGATGGACCTCGTTGACCACGCGCTGGTCGATGCGGATCTCGCCGGCGCTGATCGTCTCCAGGCCGGCGATCATGTTGAGCAGGGTGGATTTCCCGCAGCCCGACGGACCGAGCAGGACGAGGAATTCGCCGTCCGTCAGGTCCAGGTCGATGCCCTTCAGGACCTCGACGCTGCCATACTGCTTGCGGACGTTGTTGATGCTGAGAGTCGCCATCGGAAGATCACCCCTTGACGGAGCCGGCGGTCAGACCGCGGATGAAGTATTTCCCGGCAAGCACATAGACGACGAGGGTGGGCAGGCCGGCGATCATCGCCGCCGCCATGTCGACGTTGTACTGCTTCACGCCGGTGGTGGTGTTGACGAGGTTGTTCAGCGCGACCGTCACCGGCTGGGCGCCGCCCGCCGCGAAGGACGCCCCGAACAGGAAGTCGTTCCAGATCTGGGTGAACTGCCAGATGATCGTCACCACCAGGATCGGCAGCGACAGCGGCAGCATGATCTTGGTGAAGATCTGGAAGAAGCCGGCGCCGTCGATGGTCGCGGCCTTCACCAGATCGTCGGGGATGCTGACGTAGTAATTGCGGAAGAACAGCGTGGTGAAGGCGAGGCCGTACACCACATGCACCAGGATCAGCCCGCCGGCGCTGCCGGCCAGCCCGAGGAAGCCCAGCGTCTGCGCCATCGGCAGCAGGATCACCTGCGACGGCAGGAAGCTGCCGAACAGGATCATGCCGAACACAATGTTGGCGCCGCGGAACCGCCACTTGGTCAGGGCATAGCCGTTCAACGCCCCGAAGATGGTGGAGATGACGACCGCCGGCACGACGATGACGATGGAGTTGAGGAAATAGGGTGCCATGCCGCGGCAATCGGCGCCGATGCAGGCGCGGTTCCAGGCATAGCTCCAGGCATCCAGGCTGAAGTCGCGCGGCAGCGACAGCAGCGACCCGGTGCGGATCTCCTCCGGGCTCTTGAACGAGGTGGTGATCATCAGCAGCAGCGGCAGCAGGTAATAGGCCGCGAACAGCAGGAGGATCAGGTACAGGCCCCAGCGGGCGATGCGCGCGCCGGTGCCCTGCGCCGGCGGCAGGGCGGAGGTCAGGCTAGACACGCTTGCCTCCCTTCAGTTCGGAATAGAGGTAGGGCACGATGATCGCCACCACGG
>PJUA01000249.1_pt1 | contig 40037 bp, 41 predicted proteins | sample 1512151 | NCBI WGS metagenome assembly PJUA01 (sample SAMN08177678, study PRJNA422409) | Soil metagenome, whole genome shotgun sequencing project. | isolation source: Soil enriched on filter paper: beechwood xylan treatment | place: USA: Madison | collected 2015-01-15
CCGTTGCCGCCCGCCGCATCGACGGCCGTCCGCTCATCGTCCAGCCGGTCAGCATCGCCGCCACCCGGCTGGACGGCATCCCGATGGGCTTCGCCTTCCGCCCCTTCTATGCGTGGTACGGCGACATGGATCTGGCGCCGCACCTGTGGCAGGCCTTCCGCCTGGGCGGCATGACGGTGGAGGTGGAGTTCCACCCGCCGGTGACCATCGACGGCTTCAGCAGCCGCAAGGCGCTGGCCGAGCATTGCCAGCGCGTGATCGCCGACGGTGTCGCCCGCGCCATCTCCGGCCGCCCCGACGGGCCGTCCCCGGCGAAGCACGCCGCCGTCCCGGCCGCCGCCGGTACCGCCACGAGTACCGCCACGCCCGCGCCGCCGGTCGCCGATCCCGCTCCCGGGAGTGCTTGATTCCGCTCTTGTATCCGCCGCTGCAGTCGCCTATAAACAGCGGGCGCGCGGGTGTAGCTCAATGGTAGAGCAGAAGCTTCCCAAGCTTACGACGAGGGTTCGATTCCCTTCACCCGCTCCAAACGCCGTGCCGCCTGCATGGCAACCGGCCTTGAGCCGCTCCCTTCCAAAATCCGATTTTTCTGACGAGCGGTTTGCACCAAGGGGTGCGGATGGGCGCTCTCCTTTGCGTTGGCGGTTCGCCGATGGCGCGGTTGCCGGGATCGCCCGCAATCCCTGAAGCTGGGCGCCATTGTCCCTCAGCCGAAAGGAGAACGCCGATGCCGCCGATCGAAAGAGCCCGCCGGCTGAGCCGGTCCCTGCAGGCCCGCTTCCGCATCGACCTGTTCTCCGCCCTCGTGGAGCGCGAGTTCGAACGGCGGTTGGCCGACGCCATCCTGGAGGCTGAACGCGACGCCTACCGCCGTGGGCGCGAAGAGGCGCAGGCCGGGGCGAATGGCGGCGTGGTCAGTCCATCTCCGCGGCCGGAAGCGGCGGTTCGGCCGGGCGGCCCGCCCATGACCATGTAAGACCGGCCCGCTCGGCACAGGCATAGTGCCAGGGGTTCTGATGGCCATGTCCGGCCCAATGCGGGTCGCCGGCGCGGATCGGCCGGCCGCAGCCACAGCACAGATGCCCGTTGCGACCGGCACGGCCACTGTGGCCCCGCGCTTCGCCGGTCTTGCCCGATTTCGGCTTCGGTTCCCAGCCAAGCGAGGCAGGATGGCGGCCGTACAGCGCCATGATGATTCCCCCAGTTCGTCCGGATTGCGCCACTTACCGGATGATCCCCCGATCCCGGTCCGGCAGCGTCGATAATGACACAGTCGATAACGATTCTGCCGTGACGGTGCGAGAATGCCGCCGCACGCCTTCAAAGCCAACGGCAAGGATGGTCGGGATCCTCTCCGAAATCGTCGGGCCGCCTCCTGACAAACCCTTCACAACCCCTTCAACGGAGGGGCAACGAGGCAGAGGACATACAATAATCACCGGAGTTATCCGCAAGCTCCACATGATTGCGTTTCCAAACTGTCGGGGACATCGCCGCGACCATCTTTTGGTCTGTTTCCGGTCACATCGATGTTCATATCTGGTTAACCGTCCGGGACTAGCGTCCGCCGCCTTCGCTGCACTGCGGCATGTTTTTCATGCGAAGGCGCTTCATGACGGTATTTCTGCTCGATTATCTTCCAACCCTCTCGGCCCTTCCCGCAACGATCTCGCCGGTTGTCATGACCGGCATTGCCGGGTTGTCGGCCGCCACCCTGTCGACGCTTCTCGGCGGCCGGCGGGCGATCCTGACGGCGCAGGCGGCGGCCTCCTCGCTGTTCCTGCTCCATTTCCTGCTGCTGGGCGCCTGGACAGCCATGCTGATGTGCGGGCTGGGGCTGATCCAGATGGCGGTGCGCGTCCAACGGCAGCCATCCCGGACGCTCGGTCTGCTTTATGGGCTGACGGTGCCGGCGGCGCTCGCCGTGGCGGTGCTGAGCTGGCAAGGGCCGATGTCGGCGCTGTCGGCCACCGGCTTCCTGCTGGCGACGCTCGGCCGCTGGCAGACCGCGGTCGGACGGATGCGGGTGTTCTTCGTCATGGCGACGATGGTCGGGGCTGGGCACAACCTGCTGGCAGGATCGGCCTTCGGCTTGGTGTCGGACGCGATGGGGCTCTGCGGGCATTGCGTCGGCCTGTGGCGGGCCGGGATGCTCCGCAGCCCGATCCGCCGCCAACCGCCCACCACCCGCGGTCTGTCCGAAGCGTCGGCGTAAGGGTACGGCCACCGGCGTCAGGCCCGTCGCACTGGTATTGCCCCCGGCGGCAGGTTGGAACATTCGGGCCCGCCGCCGGGTTGTGGCAGCGTAGGGGACGCATGGGAGGGCCTGCCGCCATGGAAAAAGACGAGATCGTCGATACGCTCAATGACCTGATCCGCATCGTCGAGGATAGCCACGAAGGCTACCGGCAGGCGGCGGAATCCGCCGAGGACGAGGATCTGAAGGCTCTGTTCAACGATCTCGCGGCCCAGCGCGGTGCCATCGTGCGCGAGACTCAGCGGCTGGTCGCCGAACAGGGCGGTGCGCCGGACATGGGCGGCACCATGCTGGGCGGTGCACACCGCTTCTTCCTGGAACTGAAATCCGCCGTGCTCGGCCATGACCGCGTCACCATCATCCAGGAGGTCGAGCGCGGTGAAAGCGAATGCCTGCGCCGTTACGAAGAAGCGATGGCAAAAGAGCTTCCCCTGCCCATCACCGCGGTGATCGCCCAGCATCTCGACCGCATCCGCGTCGACCGTGACCGCATGGCCGCCCTGCGCGGGGTGGTGGCATGATAGTGCGTCGCAGCATTGCGGGTGTGGGAAAGCGGGCGTAGGCTTTTACCGGTGGCTGCAACGCATTGATACGGCTGTAGGGTCGTATCGCAGCCCCCGCCGATTACCGGCTCCGATCATCCGGCCCCGCTCATCGAACCCCGGTGGCCGGATGTCCACTCCATCTGGACATGGATTGATGAACAGCGACAAATCGAAAAATGCAGACCCGGTCGGCAACGATCTGGTGACGAAGGGCGCTTTCGCCCTGTACCGCGCAGAGAACGCCCACCGCGTATCCGAGTTCAAGAAGTCCAAGAACGCCGAGGCGGCCATCGCCGCCGATTTCGACGCCTACCGCACCCGCTATCTGCGGAAGTTCAAGGACATCTCCGACAGCCTGTCCGAACAGGGCCTCACCGTCACCCACGCGGTCTGACCCGTCCCGCAGAACCGGGACCTATGGGGCCGGGGCAGCACTGAAACGAATGGGAAAGCCGCGGGGCCGCCGCTATACTGCGCGGCATGGCCCGTATGCTGTTCCTCCGCGACATCGACGCCGACGTGCAACTGCGCTGCCGCACCTGCGGACATGGCGGCGTGCTGCCCCGTGCCATGCTGGAACGGCGCTTCGGCCCCAATTACCCGGTTCTGTCGATCGCGCCGCATTACCGCTGCTCGCGCTGCGACTCCCGCGACATCGAAAGCCGGCCGATCCTGGCCGAACCCCTGGCCGCCGGCCTCCCCGCCGCCAGCAATGACGAGCCGTCCTTCGATGCGCCGCTGGCGGCGCTGAACGGGCTGCTCGCCTCGCTGCGCGGTAGTGACGGCGGCCGGGACAGGACGGCCGATGCGGAGGAGCCGCCCGCCCCCCCTCCCCCTTCACCGGCGCCCGTTCGCGGCAAGCCGGTGTTGGAACGTCCGCTGTCCGATCTCGTGGCCGACGGTCCGGCGGAGGATGGCGCCGCTCCGCTGTGGGAACCCGTTTCGCTCGCCGACATGGCGGCGCGCCTGGGCCGCCCGTCGCCGCCCGACGATTGGGATGACGATTGGGACGATAAGCCGGCGACGGGCGATTCCAGGACTGCCGCCAACGACGAGCGGCCGGAGCCAGCCCGCGAGGAGGTCGCCGACGCCGGTGCCCCGGACGGTGCCGACTTCGAAGTTGGCGATCCCGAAGAAGATGATGGTGACGAGACGCTGATGGCGATGCGCCGGTTGCTGGCGCAGGCCTACGGCTCCGACGACGATGAGGACGACCCGGCGCCTGCTCCCCAGACCGCCCGCGCTGCAAGCTTTGCCGAGCACCCGCCTGCTGATGGTCCCGCCGGTGAGGGGCCGGACCTGCATGGCGGCGATCAGGGTGAGGACGACCTGGGCGGGGAAGACCGGGGCGGGGACGAGCCGCCGGTCTTCTCGCACAAGGTCCTGGTGCGCAGGGATTTCGAGGACGACGGCGCGGACGCGGGGGCCGATCCCTGGCACCTGGAGTCCGGGGACGACGGCCAGGAGGATGATCCCGAAGACGGCGGTCCGGATGGCGAGGAACCGTCGGAGGAGGAGATCCTGTCCTTCGCCATCCGCGACCCGGAGAAGCCCGCCCCGGCTCTCGCCTCCCGTCCGGCGAAGCCCGCGCCGCCGCCTGCCGAACCGTTGGACTTCGACCAGCATCGCGCCGAACGCCGGGCCCAGCGCCCGCCTCCGCCGCCGGAGGATGAGGAAGGCTTCGATCGGACTCTCGCCGCCCTGCGCTCCATGATCGAGGACGCGGCGAACGAGCCGGCGGAGGAAGAGGAGGACGCTGCGCCGCCGCCGGCCAAGGGACCCCGCAACGCCGGCAGGATGGTCGAAAAGCCCGCCCGTCGCGAGGAGCCGGATGATCCGGCACCTGACCGGGGCGAGGATGACTGGTCGGTGCCCGCTGGCTGGGGTGACCCCGATCCGGTGCCGGAGGCTGCTGCCCCGGAACAGGAACCGGAACAGGAAAAGGACCCGGCACCCGCCGGCCGCCGCTCCGCCCAGGAGCGCGAGATCGAGGAGGCGATGAAGGCCCTGCGCGGGCTGATCGAGGACGAGATACAGCCGGATTCGCCGCCGCCCGCTTCCCAGCCGAAACCCCGCGCCGCCAAACCGCGCCCGCCGGCCCGCAGCGGATCGGCCGCGCCGGAGGCAGGGCCGCCGCCCAATGCCAAGCTGCCGGATGTTCAGCCGGAGACGGCAAAGCCCGCCAATCCGGAAACCAAGCCCGCCGGCGAACCGACACCGCTCAGCAAGACCATCGCCGCGCTGCGCGGCATGCTGGAACTGGACGGCCGCCGCAAGCGCTGATGCGCCGCCCGGCGATGCTCTTGTCGGGCGGTATCCGGTTCACTTGCGCAGCCGTTTTTCCTGCATGATTTCCAGCTGCAACTGCTGAATTTCGGTCAGCCGCTGCCATTGGCGCTGGATCAGATAGTCCATCTTCTCGTGCAGATGCCGGATTTCCAGCTCGGCCTTCAGGTTGACGCGATAGTCGTTTTCGGAGCGCAGCCGGTCCTTCGCCTCCTGCCGCTTCTGGCTCATCATGATGACGGGCGCCTGGATGGCGGCCAGACAGGACAGCAGCAGATTCAGCAGGATGAAGGGGTAAGGATCGAAGGCCCGCGCTTCGCCTTCGAGGATGTTGATGAGCATCCACACGCACAGGACAACGGCGAAGGAGATCAGGAAGGCCCAGCTGCCGCCGAAGCTGGCGAGACCGTCCGACAGCCGTTCGCCCAGCGTGCGGTGGTCGTCGTACTCCTCCTCCGGGTTCTCGGCCAGCGTCTCGTGCCGGGCGAGGCTTTCGGCGACCTCGCGGTCCAGTTCGCTGAGTTCGCCATGCTCCTCCTTCAGCAACTCGGCGACATAGAGCGAGCGGTAGCGTGCCAGCTCCTGCCGGCTGATCTGCGCGTCCGGTTCCAGATGCGGGTGGTCGTGGCGGATGCGGTCGGCGAGGCTGGGGCGCAGCGCGTCCAGCGCGATCAGGTCGCGCTTCGGCCGGCGCTTGCCGCTGATGGCGCAGGGCTGGCGCTTGGACGACAGCAGGCCGCTGGCGTCCTCATGCTCGGCCGATTGGAAGGTCGGTTCCGCGGAGTCGTCACCATCCTGCGGTGGGCCATCCTGCGGTGGAATCTGATGATCGGACATGACTCGCCCTCCCTGGCATGCGCGAACCGGCGCGGGCGACTTTATGCCCGATCTTTTTGACACGCCGGTTAAATCACCGACAGGCAAATGCGGCAGGTAAGGATGGCATCGCCTTGCAAAGGCTGAACCTCGGCGATCCCGCCCCCCGACCCCAGCGCCGGCGAGGCGGTTTCGGATGAATTCCCGTTCATCTTCACCGCCGCAACGGAAAAGGGGCCGCCTTGCGGCAGCCCCTATCCTTACCTGCTGACAGGCCTTACGTACTGACGGCTTCGGCCGGTCAGCCGATGCGCCAGACGTCCGGGCTGTTCTCCAGCCGCTTCAGGAGGGCGAGGCGCTGCTGCTCGATCTCCTCCGGCAGGCGGTCGCCGAAGCGGTTGAACAGTTCTTCCTGGTCCCGCGCCTCGGCCTCGGCCTCCTTGCGGTCGATGTCCATGATCTTGGCGAACTTGTCGGCCGGGAAGTTCAGGCCGGACCAGTTCAGATCCTGGTAGCGCGGGGAATAGCCGAAGGGCGATTCCGCCACGTCGGTGGCACGGCCGCGGACGCGGTCCACGATCCACTTCAGCACGCGCATGTTGTCGCCGAAGCCCGGCCAGACGAACTTGCCGTTCTCGTCCTTGCGGAACCAGTTGACGCGGTAGATGCGCGGCAGGCTTTCGATCTTGCCTTCCATCGACAGCCAGTGGTTCCAGTAGTCGGCCATGTTGTAGCCGCAGAAGGGCAGCATGGCGAACGGATCGCGGCGGATGGCGGCCTGGCCGACGGCGGCGGCGGTGGCCTCCGAGCCCATGGTCGCGGCCCAATAGACGCCTTCGCGCCAGTTGTAGGCTTCGAACACCAGCGGGAAGGTCTTCGACAGACGGCCGCCGAAGATGAAGGCGCTGATCGGAACGCCGGCCGGATCCTCCCAGGCCGGGTCGATCGACGGGCACTGCGCCGCCGGGGCGGTGAAGCGGCTGTTCGGGTGGGCGGCGACGCGGCCGCAGCCCGGCGTCCAGTCCTTGCCCTGCCAATCGATCAGGTGGGCCGGCGCCTCGTCGGTCAGGCCTTCCCACCACACGTCGCCATCGTCGGTCAGCGCGACGTTGGTGAAGATGACGTTGTGGTCCAGCGTCTTCAGCGCGTTCGGGTTCGACTTCACGCTGGTGCCGGGGGCGACGCCGAAGAAGCCGGCCTCCGGGTTGATGGCGCGCAGCGTGCCGTCGGGCTGCGGCTTGATCCAGGCGATGTCGTCACCGATGGTGCGGACCTTCCAGCCCTCGAACTCCTTCGGCGGGACCAGCATGGCGAAGTTGGTCTTGCCGCAGGCCGACGGGAAGGCGGCGCCGACATAGGTCTTCTCGCCGGTCGGGCTTTCCACGCCCAGGATCAGCATGTGCTCGGCCAGCCAGCCCTGCTCGCGGCCCATGGAGGACGCGATGCGCAGCGCGAAGCACTTCTTGCCGAGCAGAGCGTTGCCGCCATAGCCGGAGCCGTAGGAGACGATGCGGTGCTCTTCCGGGAAGTGGACGATGTACTTGTTGTCGGCGTTGCAGGGCCAGGCCACGTCCTGCTGGCCGGGCTCCAGCGGGGCGCCGATGGAATGCAGGCAGGGGACGAAGTCGCCGTCGCCCAGGATGTCCAGCACCTTCTGGCCCATGCGGGTCATCAGGCGCATGTTGACCGCGACATAGGGGCTGTCGGAGATCTGCACGCCGATGTGCGCGATGTCGGAGCCCAGCGGCCCCATGCTGAACGGCACCACATACATGGTGCGGCCACGCATGCAGCCTTCGAACAGGCCGTCCAGCTTGGCCTTCATCTCCACCGGGTCCATCCAGTTGTTGGTCGGACCGGCTTCCTCGCGGGTGCGCGAGCAGATGTAGGTGCTGTCCTCGACACGGGCGACGTCGCCCGGATCGGAGCGGCAGAGGAAGGAGTTCTGGCGCTTGGCCTCGTTCAGGCGGATGAAGGTGCCCGCTTCCACCATCTCGTTGCAGAGACGGTCATATTCTTCCTGCGACCCGTCGCACCAGTGAACGCGCTCCGGCTTGCATTTCAGCGCGATCTCCTCGACCCAGGCCAGGAGCTTCTTGTTCCGCGTCCGCGTATGTCCAGTCATATCGTCCCTCTCGAAGGCTGGGCCGGTCCCCTTGCGCCCGGGCATGCCCCTCGCCGGGGGTCCCGCGGCCGGTCCGGCCGTTCTTTCGTCCGTTGTCGTGTCGTCAGATGGAAGGCGGCCGCCGCATCAGCGGGGCGCCGGTCCGAAGAGGCGGCCGGGTTGGAAACCCGCCGCGATGCGCTGCACCGGCAGGGTGCGGCGACGATACGGTGCAAAAGGTGGTCCTGAGGCGACAGGTCTGGGGGCCAATGGCCCGGACGGGAAACGGGTCGATCCGTTATGGTCCACTGAAGTGTTCTCCTGGTTGCGCGTGCCCGCGCGCCGCGTTCTTGTTTTTGGTGCGGCGCCCGGTGGTGTCGAAGCGACCTCTCGGCTGGTCGTTCAGGCTGACGGTTGGCTTCTCGTCTCTCTCGTTGTTATCTTTTTTGCTGACCGTTCTTCTTGTTCTTCTTTTTATCTTCTTGTTGTTCTTCCCGGCGCTGGGGTCCGTCAGGCACCCTCGTCGCCGGCTGTTTCGGTTCCAGCCTTTTCGGTCCCGGATGTCGATCCTCCGGGTTGTCCGGACCCGTCCTGCGGCCGGATCAGCGTGTCCAGCATCAGTTTAGCCGATTCGGGGTCATGGATTCTCTGCTCAAAATCGACGCGGGCGACGTACCCCCCGCGTCGCAGATCGCATCCCTCCGGGTCCACGCCGGTCAGGCTCCAGCTGTCGCCCTCACCATCGGCGGCGGGCGCCAGTCGGGGGCCGTACCCCGCGCCGTTCAGGCGGTCGAGCAGCGCCGCCTCGCCCGCCGCCAGGGCGGGGGCTGCGGCGGGCAGGTCCAGCTCCGCGGCGGAGAGCCAGTGGATGCGGCCGAAGCCGGCGACCAGATGGGCGCGCTCCACCGACACGCGGTAGATCGCGAAATCGGCGAAGCCGGCATAGAAGGCGGCGTCGGGGTGGCGGCGCAGATAGCGCTCGCGGTGGATCGGATCGTCCGACCGCTCCGCCCGGCCCAGGACCGACAGGCGGGCGCCGGTCAGCGGCTGCGCCAGTCCGGCGGTGCCGTCGAACAGCAACCCGACCCGGCCGTCGGCCAGCAGGTTGCGCGTGTGGTCGGCCAGCGTGGAGAGCAGAAGCAGCGGACTGCCGTCATGATCGAACGCCACCAGCACCAGCGAGGGATAGGGCCAGCCGGCGGCTTCCGCCACCGCACCGTCATCGGCCGGCCGTTGGGCGGTCGCCAGCGCGGCGCGGTCGCAGGCACGCATCAGGCGCCGGGCGCGCAAGGCCGCAGCCACGGTTGCCGGAGCCATGGCTGCCGGATCCTGTATGGCGGACTCCGGGCCGCTCCGGCCGGTGCCCGGCGGCGTCGCGCCCTCCTTGCCGTCCGGCGTGGCGCCGGCCGGAGAGGACGCGGGAAGGGCGTTCGAAAAACTCATTCCAAAACGAGTGCGTTCTCCCGCGCGGCACCGTTGTTCGGCGCCGCATTGCCGCCATATTGGACCATACAAATGCTGCGGGAAAAGGGAAAACTGCCTCTGGTACCTGGACTCTGGCATAAAGTATTGGAATGACCACTCCTCCTATGCCTGATGTTTCCGCTAACATTTCTGAGAACCGGCACTTCGACCACCCCGACCTGACCTGACCCGTTTCAATAGGATCTGTTACGACCATGGCCCACACCGTCGCCCTGGTGGATGACGACCGCAACATCCTGGCTTCGATCTCCATCGCCCTGGAGGCCGAAGGTTTCGACGTGCGCACCTACACCGACGGCGCCGAGGCGCTGCGCGGATTGAGCCAGCGCCCGCCCGACCTCGCCGTGCTCGACATCAAGATGCCGCGCATGGACGGCATGGAGTTGCTGCAACGCCTGCGTCAGACCAGCCAGATACCCGTCATCTTCCTGACCAGCAAGGACGACGAGCTGGACGAGCTGATGGGCCTGCGCATGGGGGCCGACGACTACATCAAGAAGCCCTTCTCGCAACGCCTGCTGATCGAGCGCATCCGGGCGCTGCTGCGGCGCGAGGCGCTGCGCGGCGAGACCGTGGAGGCCGATCCGGGCCAGCTCATCACCCGCGGCCCGCTGCTGCTGGACGGCGCCCGCCATGCCTGCAGCTGGAAGGGCCAGCCGATCGACCTGACCGTGACCGAATTCCTGCTGGTGCGCGCGCTGGCCCAGCGGCCGGGCCATGTGAAGAACCGCGACCAGCTGATGGACGCGGCCTATGGCGAGCACGTCTATGTCGACGACCGCACCATCGACAGCCACATCAAGCGGCTGCGCAAGAAGTTCAAGGCGGTCGACCCCGACTTCTCCCAGATCGAAACGCTCTATGGCGTCGGCTACCGGTACAAGGAATAGCGCGGTGTCCACGCTGGGCCGGGGCAGGACCAGACGGCGCGTGTCGCCGCTGACCCTGCGCATCCTTGCGGTGAACGTGCTGGCGCTGGTCCTGCTGATGGCCGGCCTGCTCTATCTCGGCCGCTATCAGGACCGGCTGATCCAGGCGGAGACCGAGGCGCTGGAGACGGAGGCGCGCATCTTCGCCTCGGCGCTCGGCGAAGGGGCGGTGAACCGCATCCTGACCGCCCCCTCCCCCACCGGCGACGAGGGGGGCGAGCGGTTCGAACTGGCGCCGGAACTGGCCCGGCCGATGATCCGCCGCCTGGCGGAGGCGACGGCGACGCGCACCCGCCTGTACGACATCGACGGGCGCATGCTGTCCGACAGCCGGGTGCTGGTGGGGTCGCAGGGCCGCATCGAAATCCGCGAGCTGCCCTCCCCGCCGGCCGGCGACCCGCTGTCGCGCGCCATCAACGACCTCTACACCCGCCTGATCGACGTGGTGCCGAGCCGCGAGGGGCTGCCGGTCTACCGCGAGCAGCCGGGCGAGCCCAACCCCGATGTGGAACGCGCGCTGGGCGGCGAGGCGGCGGCCACCGTCTGGCGCGTCGATGGGGCCGGCGGCGATCCCGAATTGCTGCTGACCGTGGCGGTGCCGGTCCAGCGCTACCGCGAGGTGCTGGGCGCGGTGCTGCTGACCCGCGGCGGCGGTGAGATCGACCGCGCCATCCGCTCCGTCCGCTTCGACATCCTGCGGGTGTTCGCGGTGGCGCTGCTGGTGACGGTGGGGCTGTCCTTCTATCTGGCCGGCACCATCGCCCGGCCGATCCGCCGGCTGGCCCAGGCCGCCGACCGGCTGCGCACCAGCCACGGACGCCATGCCGAGATTCCCGACCTGACCCGCCGCGGCGACGAGATCGGCGAGCTGTCCGGCGTGCTGCGCGAGATGACCGACGCGCTGTGGACGCGGATGGACGCCATCGAACGCTTCGCCGCCGACGTCGCCCACGAGATCAAGAACCCGCTGACCTCGCTGCGCAGCGCGGTGGAGACGGCGGGCCGCGTCAGCGATCCGCGCCACCGCGACCGGCTGATGGCGATCATCGCCGACGACGTGCAGCGGCTGGACCGGCTGATCAGCGACATCTCCAACGCCTCCCGCCTGGATGCCGAACTGTCGCGGGCGGAACCGGAGCCGGTGGACATCGGCATGCTGCTGACCATGCTGGCCGAACTGCGCCAGACGGTTGCCGAAACCGTCGATGAGCCTGTGTCGTCCGGCGGGACGGGAGAGGCCGCCGCCGCGCCGCCGCGCGTCGTCGTGGACGTGCCGGCGGGCGAGCGGCTGGTGGTGCCGGGGCTGGAGGGCCGGCTGACCCAGCTGTTCCAGAACCTGATCGACAACGCCCTGTCCTTCTCGCCACCCGGCGGTCTGGTGCGGCTGACCGCCCGGCGCAGCGGCCGCAGCGTCACGGTGGTGGTGTCGGACCAGGGACCGGGCATCCCGGAGGGGAAGGAGGAGGCGATCTTCGACCGCTTCTATACAGAAAGGCCGGCGGGCGAAAAGTTCGGCACCCACTCCGGTCTCGGACTATCGATCGTGAAGCAGATAGTCGGTGCGCACAACGGTTCAGTATTTGCGCAAAATAGGAAGATATCGGATGGGAGCATCGATGGTGCCGACTTCGTCGTGACCCTGCCTCTGCTGTAAGAAGCTCTGCGGAATTTCATACATCCTTTGCACTCTCGGCTAGACAAGCCGCCTGTAAGCACCGATCATGGCTTGGGTCGTTCTCTCCTGCCGGCTGCCGAGGCGCTCGGACCATATCGGTTCGGTTGTTTGCCTTTGCCTCCTACGCCCGGAAGAGGGTGGCCACAGCCCGGAACAAGGATGTGGGGTTGCCATGCCTGAGTCCGCTCCACCCGATTCCCCCGTGCAGTTTCCGCGCAGCCCCGGCCGCCGCTCCTTCGGCATCGACGCCGCTTCGGCGGAGGTCGTCGATCTGCGCCGTTACCGTCTGGCCCGCCTGATCCGCGATGCCGGCCGGCAGCAGGGCGAGCTGGCGAAGCTGATGCGGGATTCCGCGCAGGAGCGGACGCAGCTGGCGGAAGCGCTGCAGGGTGCGCAACGCCACCTCGCCAGCATCGCCGACAACTACAAGGTCCTGCTGGTGCGGCTGAAGCGGGAAAAGGACTTCCGCGACGCCTGCCAGGAGGCGGCCGAGCTGGACGATCTGGACGAGATGATCCGGCGCCGCGACGCGCTGGCCATGGAACTGGAGGCGATCCGCCGCACCCCCCGCGGCGCAGCCGGCGCCTGAGGAACCCCACCGCCCGATCCATCACGCCGCCTTATCAATCAGACCGCCTTATCAATCAGACCGAAAGAACGGTCGGAAGCGGATGGGGGAGCCCGGACAGGTTTCCCCGCCTGACATCATGAGCCACCGTTCCGTTTCCATTGACAGAATCGGCGCCACGTCTCACCTTCGCCAGACTATGGTGACGATTCACGGCACCTGCGTCTTGCTCTCCGGAATCGGCGTGCTGCTGCGTGGAGAGTCCGGACGGGGAAAATCGGATTTGGCCTTGCGACTGATCGATGGCGGCGCCTTGCTGGTCGCGGATGACCGGGTGGTGCTGCAGAGCGAGCCCGGCCGCCTGACCGCCTCTTCCCCGCCCACGCTGGCCGGGCTGCTGGAGGTGCGGGGCGTCGGCATCCTGCCCGTTCCCTCGACCCCGTCCGCTCCCGTCGGTCTCGTCGTCGATCTGGTTTCCCGTCCGGAGGTGGAGCGCCTGCCGGAGGCGGAGACAGAGACGCTGCTGGGTGTCGCCCTGCCCCGCCTCGGGCTCTGCGCCTTCGACGCCTCGACCCCCGCCAAGATCCGCCTTGCCGCCGCCAGCCTGTGCGGCGGCCGGCTGGACCGGGTGCCCGCCAGCCTGTCCGCCCAGCCGAGCCCGGTCACATCATGACATCTCCCGACGTGCCGTCTTCCGAAGGGCTGGGCGATTCCGCCACCACCATTGCGTCCCGCGGGCGCGTCGTGCTGGTCACCGGCCTGTCGGGCGCCGGCATGTCGGTGGCGCTGAAGGCGCTGGAGGATCTGGGCTACGAGGCGGTGGACAATCTACGTCTGTCGCTGGTCCCCGCCCTGATCCGGCAGGCCGACCCGAAACGCCGGCCGCTGGCCCTGGTGATCGACAGCCGCACCCGCGACTTTTCCGCGCAGAACTTCCTGGACGAGCTGGAGGAGTTGCGGGGCGACGACGACCTCGACGTCAGTCTGGTCTTCCTGGATTGCGGCGACGAGGTGCTGCAGCGCCGCTTCACCGAAACCCGCCGCCGCCACCCGTTGGCGGAGGACCGCACGGTGCCCGACGGCATCCAGCGCGAACGCGCCCTGCTGTTCCCGCTGAAGGAGGAGGCCGACGTCACCATCGACACCACGCAACTGTCCATTCACGATTTGCGGCGCATCCTGTCCGGACATTTCCGGCGTGACGCCCAGGCAGCCCTGCAGGTGTTCGTGACCTCCTTCTCGTTCCGCCAGGGACTTCCGCGCGAAGCCGATCTGGTCTTCGACGTGCGGTTCCTGACCAATCCGCATTACGATCCGGAGCTTCGGCCGCTGACCGGCCTGCATCCGGCCGTCGCCGCGCGGGTGGAGGGCGACGCCGACTACCCGGCCTTCTTCCGGAACCTGACCGAACTGCTGCGCCCGCTGCTGCCGCGCTACAACCAGGAAGGCAAGAGCTACCTGACCATCGCCATCGGCTGCACCGGCGGCAAGCATCGCTCGGTCTTCGTCGCCGAACGGCTGGCGGCATGGCTGAAGGAGCAGGGGCTGCGGGTCAACCTGAGCCATCGCGAACTGGACCGGCAGGGCCTGCGCACCGGGGCCGCGGCCGGGGCCGCCAACGCCCAGGGCGGCAATCAGGCCCCCCACTCGGCCCCTCATCAGGGATGATGCAAATTGCGCCTTGACGACCATACGTCCAACCAACGATCCAGATGCGATGAGGGCAGGCGCCTTGCGGCACCGGCCCTCGCGCAGGTCTCCGGGGAGGACCCAACCTTGAAGGATGTCCCATGATCGGTATGGTTCTTGTCACCCACGGGCGGCTGGCCGAGGAGTTCATCGCCGCGCTGTTCCACGTCGTGGGCGAACAGCAGCAGGTGCGCGCCGTGTGCATCGGGCCGGACGACGACATGGAACAGCGCCGCCAGGACATTCTGAATTCGGTGGCGGAGGTCGATGACGGATCGGGTGTCGTGGTGCTGACCGACATGTTCGGCGGCACGCCCTCCAACCTCGCCATCTCCATCATGGACAAGGCGAAGGTGGAGGTGATCGCCGGCGTCAACCTGCCGATGCTGATCAAGCTCGCCAGCGTGCGCAAGACCGAGCCGCTCGACAAGTCGGTGATCGCCGCCCGCGACGCCGGGCAGAAATACATCAACGTCGCCTCCACCCTCCTGTCGGACTGAACCGCCCGCGATGAGCCACCCCGACGACATGGCGCCGACCGACGGCGAGATCCGCCGCACCGCCACCATCACCAATCAGCGCGGCCTGCACGCGCGCGCCTCGGCCAAGTTCGTCAAGCTGGTCGCCACCTTCGATGCCGAGATCTCGGTGCGCCGCGGCGATTCCGTGGTGTCCGGCGAATCGATCATGGGGCTGATGATGCTGGCCGCCGGTCCGGGGACCTGCGTGGAACTGCGCGCCAGCGGCGCCCAGGCCGACGCGGCGATGGACGCCCTCCTGGACCTGATCAACCGCAAGTTCGATGAAGAGTGACCTGCCCTCCACCGTTCCGGCCGCCATCCCCGCCGGTGGCCCGGTGGCCAGCCCCGACCGCGGCGGTTCCGGCGGAACGCCCTCGCTCGAGTCCTGGAGCACGTCTGCCGGCGGTTCCGGGCGCGCCCTGCGCGGCCTCGGCGTGTCGCCCGGCATCGCCATCGGCCCGGCCCATGTGGTGGAAAGCGGCGCCGTCGCCATTCCCGAATATGTGATCGAGCCCGACGCGGTCGAGGCGGAGGTCGCCCGCTTCAACGAGGCGGCGACCAAGGCGCGCCGCCAGATCAAGAAGCTGAAGAGCAAGGCGCTGGTCCTGCCCGACTCGGCGTCGGAGGAGATCGGCTTCCTGCTGGACGCGCACCTGTCGATGGTCACCAACTCGCGCCTGACCCGCGGAGTGGAACATCGCATCAAGCAGGACCGCGTCAACGCCGAGGCCGCCATCCAGGCTGAAATCGCCGCCATCGCCGCCACCTTCGCCGGCATGGACGACGCCTATCTGGCCGGCCGAATCGACGACATCCGCGAGGTCGGGCGGCGGCTGACCCGCAACCTCATGAAGCAGGAATACCGGGCCTTCAGCACCCTGGCCCCCGGCAGCATCATCCTGGCGGAGGAGCTGACCCCGGCCGACACCGCCCTGCTCGACCCCGCCGTCGTCGGCGGCTTTGCCACCGTGCTGGGCGGGGCGGAGGGGCACACGGCGATCCTCGCCCGCTCGCTCGGCCTGCCGGCGGTGCTGGGCGCGCCCGGCCTGCTCGCCGGCGTGCGAAACGGCGTGACGGTGATCGTCGACGGGATGCAGGGCCGCGTGCTGATCGACCCGCCGGCCGACGTGCTGGACGACTACGGCGAACGCCGGGCCGCCCGCGAACGCGAGCGCCAGGGATTGAAGAGCTTGCGCAAGCTGCCCGCCGTCACCCGCGACGGCACCGCCGTGACGCTGATGGCGAACCTGGAGCTGCCCCGCGACCTGGATCAGGCGCTGGAACATGGCGCCCAGGGGATCGGCCTGCTGCGGACCGAGTTCATGTTCATGAACCGCGACCATCTGCCCGACGAGGATGAGCAGTACACCGTGCTGCGCACCATGATCGAGGGGATGGGCGGCCGCACCGTCACCGCCCGCACCATGGATCTGGGCGGCGAGAAGCTGGCCGGCTGGATGGCGGGGCGCTATGGCGAGCCGGCCAACCCGGCGCTGGGCCTGCGCGCCATCCGGCTGGGCTTGCGCGAACCGAAGCTGCTGGAGACCCAGCTCGCCGCCATGCTGCGGGCCGGCGCCCATGGGCCGCTGCGCATCCTGCTGCCGATGATCGCCTCGGTCGCCGAGGTGCAGAAGGTGCGGGAGATGATGGGGCAGGTCGCCCGCCGTCTGCGCCGCCGCGGCGTCGCCATCGCCGATCCGCTGCCGCCGGTCGGGGTGATGGTGGAGGTGCCGGGCGCGGCGCTGGCGGCCGACGCGCTGGCCTATGCCGCCGACTTCTTCTCCATCGGCACCAACGACCTGACGCAGTACACGCTGGCCATCGACCGCGCCGACGAACAGGTCGCCACCCTCTACGACCCATTGCATCCGGCCGTGCTGCGGCTGATCCAGTTCACGGTGGAGGCCGCCCTGCGCGCCCGCATCCCGGTGTCGGTCTGCGGCGAGATCGCCGGCGACCCGCGCTATTGCGCGCTGCTGCTGGGGCTGGGCGTGCGCGAGCTGTCGATGGCGCCGCTGTCGGTGCCGGCGGTGAAGAAGCGCATCCGCTCGCTCGACCTGATGGAGGCGAGCCGCCGCGCCCGCGTCATCATGGACCAGAGCGACAGCGGCCGCATCGCCACGCTGCTGGACGACTTCAACGCGATCCTGTGACGCCGCCTCTCAGGGCATCTTTTCTCAGGGCACCTTTTCTCAGGGTGCCTTGCGTCCCGCCATGTGGCCCAGATAGGCGACGACGCGGTCCAGATCGGCATCGCTCAGCATCGCCGGATCGAAGCCCGGCATCTGCTGGTTGGGCCATGTCCGGACGGAGCGGGGATCGCGGACCAGCCTCTTCAGTCCGGCGGGGGTGAGATATTCGGTCGGGTTCATCGGCCGGTTCAGGTCCGGCCCCATCGTGGCGCTGCCGGCGCCGTTCAGGGTGTGGCAGGCCATGCATTGGGTGATGAACACCGCCTGACCGGCGCGGATCGGCGAGTCGGCGGCCAGCCCCGGCTCGACCGCCAGCTGCGGCCAGCGCCGCAACGGATCGTCCGAGGCGACGATGCGGGCCAGTTGGTAGGGCCATTGTTCGCTGCGCACCCCCGACGCCTCCGGCCGCACCCACACCAGATAGAAGGGACCGGCGGAGACCTCCTTGCCCGGCAGGTTGGGCCAGGGCCGGTCGGCCGGCTCCACCGCCAGGAAAGCGACGGCGCCGTCAGCACCGGTGCGCAGGCACAGCTCCGGCGGCAGCTGCGCGGTGAAGCCGTCCGACGCCACCCCCTCCAGCACGGTGTCGGGCGGAAAATCGCCAATGCCGATCAGGCTGGCGAGCGGCACGGCGCGATAGCGCGTCGGCCGGCCATAGGAGATGTCGGCGGGAATGTCGACGGTCACCGCGTCGGGCCGGGCCAGCAGGGCGTCGCGGTCGAACACCCGCTCGGCCCCGGCGACGGCGATCGTCAATGTCGGCCCGCCGGCCAGCGCCCTATGCGCAGGCAAGGCGGCAAGCAGAAGAATCAAGGCGGCGAGCAGGCGCCCGCCCATACGCGCAATCGACGGCTTCATCATTCCGGGTCGTCCTCCGCTTCGTCCTCATCCCAAGGGTCTTCACCGTCCGGCTTGGCGCTTAGCAAGGCGGCGGAGGCCGGTTCCCGCTCCAGCCGTTCGATCTGCTCGGGGTGGGTGATCTCGATCATCGGCCCATTGCGCAGCGTGATCCAGCCGCGCACGCGCACGCGGCGCCCCTCGTAGGACAGTGGATCGATGCCGGCGCGGGTGACCTCGCGCATCGCGGCGCGGCCGATATGGACGGTGACATCGTTGCGCCAGTCGGCGCCGAAATCCAGCCAGGTCTCGCCGCCGCCCTTGGACACCGCCAGCACCACCCCCTCCACCAGCTGATAGCTGTCGCGGTCGCGGGTAAGCTCGTCCGCGTCGGCGGCCTCGCGCACGGCATAGACCCGGCTGCGCCACAGCCCGCGCCCGGCATTGCGCGCGGCATCCTCGCCGGCCAGCATCTCGGCGGCATAGGCGCGGACGTCGGGCCGGGTGTGGACCCGCGCCATCCCGCGGACCAGCAGCGCCGATTGCAGCCACAGGCCATCCTCCCGCACCAGATGGGCGAGCAGCCGGCCATGGCGGTCGACCGGCGCCGGCCCATGCAGCAGGACGCGGCGGTCCAGCGCCAGATCGCTCAGCGCCCTGGTCGCCGCCTCCGCCAGCGGCCAGATGCGCCCGTCGGCCGGGTTGGCCGCGGAGCCGGCGTTGCGTGGCGGCTTGGCCGCCTCGATCCCCGCCAGCCGGACCTGCCGGCCGTCCTCCAGCTCCAGCGTGTCGCCGTCCAGTACGGCGGTGACCCGCAGCGGCTCCGCAGAAGCGACACCGGCCAGAAGCAGTCCGCACAGCAGCAGGAGGGCCAAGGGCACAAGCGGAAGCGGGACACGTCGCATCGGGAATTCCGTCGTTGCGGAACATCCACCGTCGGGCGGGGTTCTGACCGGTATGCCGACCCACGTCTCCTTCCGCAAGCCGTTCCGCAAGCTGGCGCCAGCGCTGGCCGCGCTCTGGCTGGCCGCCATCCCCGTCCTGGACACACCGGCCCGGGCCGGGCTGCTCGACAACGTCCTGTCCGGCGGCGACGAGGCGGCGCTCGGCGCGCAGGAGCATCCGAAGATCCTGGCCCAGTTCGGCGGGGCGGTGAAGGATGCGAAGCTGCAGGGCTATATCGACCAGCTCGGCCGCAAGCTTGCCGCCACCACCGCGCTGGCGCGCGAGCCCTGGACCTTCACCGTGCTGGACAGCGACGTGGCCAACGCCTTCGCCCTGCCCGGCGGCTATGTCTACGTCACCCGCGGCCTGCTGGCGCTGGCGGAGGACGAGGCGGAGGTGGCCGGGGTGCTGTCGCACGAAATCGGTCATGTCACCGCCCATCATTCGGCCCAGCGCCAGACCCGGCAGACCATCGCCGGCATTCTCGCCGCCGGGGTCGGGATGGTGTTCGGCAACGACACGCTGGCGCAACTGGCCGGGCTGGGCGGCACCGCCGTGGTCGCCAGCTATTCCCGCGAGCAGGAGCTGGAGGCCGACCAGCTCGGCGTCGAGACCCTGCGGCGGACCGGCTACGACCCCTTCGCCATGGCGACCTTCCTGGAGACGCTGCGCCGCGACAGCCAGTATGAGGGGCTGCGCGCCGGCAACAAGGGCGAGGGCGGCTTCGACTTCTTCGCCAGCCATCCGGCGACCGAGGACCGCATTCGCCGCGCCGCCGATCTCGCCCGCAAGATGCCGCAGGGCGGTGCCCGCCCGCGTGATCCTTACCTGGCGGCGGTCGACGGCATGATCTATGGCGACAGCCCGGAGAACGGCTATGTCCGCGGCCGGACCTTCGCCCACCCGCAGCTGGGGATCGCCTTCACCGTGCCACAGGGCTATGCGCTGCTGAACGGCGCCGATCAGGTGGTCGCCAAGGGGCAGAACGGCACCGCCATGGCCTTCGACGGCGGATCGGCCGCCGGCGTCTCCGACCCGGTCGCCTTCCTGACCGGTGTCTGGGGCAAGGGGGCCAACCTGTCCAACGTCCAGCGCATCACCATCGGCGGCATGCCGGCGGCGACCGCCACCACGCGCGGCGAGTCCAACGGCGACAGCGCCGACATCCGGCTGGTGGCGATCCGCGCGCCGGACGGAAAGATGTACCGCTTCACCTTCCTGGCGCCGGCAGGGGCGCTGGCGCGTTTCGATGCCGATTTCCAGGCGGCGGCCAACAGCTTCCACCGCCTGACCGCGGAGGAGGCAGCCCGCTACCGCCCCCGCCGCGTCCAGGTGACGACGGTGCGGCCCGGCGACAGCGTCGACGGCTTCGTCCGCCGCATGCCGCAGGAACCTTACGCCGAGGAATTGTTCCGGATCATCAACGACCTGCCGCCCGGAACACCCCTGCAGCCCGGCCACCGGGTGAAGGTGATCGTTGGCGAATAGGGGGCGAACAGCCCCTCGCCGCAATCACGAGCGTGGCCGCATGAAATCCGCGTAAGGATACAGCCCGGCGGGTTGCCGCCGGACGGACGGGCGGGTAGGCTGCCGCGCATGTCCGACACCCCGTCAGCACGCGCCCCGATCGCACCGGCCAAGGCTGCGAAGCCGGCGCAGCCGCCGAAGCCCGCCGGGCGTCGGCGGCTGCGGCTGCCCATTGCCGCGGTGCTGGTGGCGGGGTTCGGCTCCCTGATGCTGGCGGCGGTCGCCAGCGTGCTCGTCCTGGGTTTGGTCAGCGCCACCACCAACACCTTCGCCCTGCTGAACGACAAGGCCGATCTGGCGCTGGCCGGGGTGGAGGTGCGGGTCCGCCACCAGCTCGACCCCGCGCGGGAGATGGCGCGCTTCGTTGCCGGGCTGGTGGAGCGCGGCGATCTGCGCGCCGGCGACACCACGGCGATGATCGACACGCTGCGCGGTGCGCTGGCCGGCGCGCCGGACGTCACCGGCCTTGCCTTCATCCGCCCCGACCTGACCGGGGTCCGCGTCGGCCGGCTGAACGGCGACCTGATCGCCGAGCCCTTCGACATGCAGGGCGAAAGCGACATCCCGCCGGAGGTTCTGGACGGTCCCAACCGCAGCGCCGCCAGCTGGGCCGACCCGCGCTGGCTGAAGGAGGCGCAGAACAGCTTCGTCACCCTCTATCAGCCGGTGCGGCGCGACGGCCGCTATCTGGGGCAGGTGGCGGTCGGCGTCTCGTTGGGCGACCTGTCGCGCTTCCTGCAGGTGCTGTATGTGGAGCAGGGGCTGAACGCCTTCGTGCTGTACGACCACAGCCATGTGCTGGCCCATCCGGCGCTGGTCGGCCGGACCTTCGATTTCTCCGGCAAGCTGGACGGGCCGCCGCTGCCGCGCATCGATCAGGTCGACGATCCGGCATTGGCGGCGCTGTGGTCCAGCGGCGTGCCGGTCCAGTCGCTGAAGAAGCGGGTGGAGGCGCGCGGCGTGCGCGTTCTCGGCAGCGAATACATGTTTCTGACCCGCAAGATGGCGGGGTACGGCCAGCAGGATTGGATCATCGGCATCGGCTATCGCGACGGCGAGATGGGGGTGGAGATCCGCCGGCTCTATGTCACCGGCGCCGTCGGTTTCGCCATCCTGCTGGTGTCGGTCGGAGTGGCGCTGCTGGTCGGGCGGCGGATCAGCCGGCAGGTGGCTCGGCTGGCCGAGGCCGCCGACCGCGTCCGCGCCTTCGAATTCCGCGCCATCCCCGACCTGCCGGACTCCCGCCTGCGCGAAATGGCGCGCGCCGCCGCCGCCTTCAACGCCATGATCGCCGGCCTGCGCTGGTTCGAGACCTATGTGCCGAAGGCGCTGGTCCTGCGCCTGATGCGCCAGCGCGAGACCGAGGGCGGGCTCGATTCCGTCCAGCGCGAGGTGACGGTGATGTTCACCGACATCCGCGGCTTCTCGCGCATGGCCGAGCATATGGCCGCCGCCGACACCGCCGCCCTGCTGAACGAGCATTTCACCCTGCTCGCCGCCTGCATCGAGGCGGAAGGCGGCACGGTGGACAAGTTCATCGGCGATTCCCTGATGGCCTTCTGGGGCGCGCCCGAAGCGCAGGAGGATCATGCCGTCCGCGCGCTGCGCGCCGCGCTGGCGATCCACCACGCCATCCGCGCCGACAACCGCCGCCGCGTCGCCGCCGGCCGGGCGCCGATCCATGTCCGTGTCGGGCTGCACAGCGGCCCGGTGGTGGTGGGCAACATCGGTTCCGACAGCCGGATCAACTACACCATCGTCGGCGACACCGTGAACGTCGCCGCCCGCATCGAGGAATTGTCGGCCGCCCTTCAGGGCGACGCCGAGGTAATCGTGCTGACCAGCGGCGTCACCGCCGCCAAGGGCAAGGACGCCGTTCCACTGGTCCGCCAGGGTGGACGCTCGCTGCGCGGCCGCACCGGCATGACCGAACTCTGGCGTCTGGTGCTGGAGGAGGAGAAGAAGGACGCGGCAAAGCCGGCGGTGCCGGCAAATGGGGTGGCACCGCAGTCCGCCCTTCCCTCTCCCGCCGTGGGAGAGGGCGTCAAACCAGCATTTGCAGGTAAGGATACACCCTGAACCGGGGTGGCATTTCCAGATAAGTCACTGATAAATCTGGAAACACCTTTGCTCCTATCCTTACGTCAACGCCAGCCGCGACGGCCACCGCGGCGGTCGTCCTCGTCGAACAGTTCGGCCAGCTTGTTCATCATCGTGCCGCCCAGCTGCTCCGCATCGACGATGGTCACGGCGCGGCGGTAGTAGCGGGTGACGTCGTGGCCGATGCCGATCGCCACCAGTTCCACCGGCGAGCGGGTCTCGATCTGCTCGATGGTCTGGCGCAGGTGGCGTTCCAGATAGTTGCCGGCATTCACCGACAGGGTGGAGTCGTCCACCGGCGCGCCGTCGGAGATCACCATCAGGATGCGACGCTGTTCCGGCCGGCCGAGCAGGCGGTTGTGCGCCCATTGCAGCGCCTCGCCGTCGATGTTCTCCTTCAGGATGCCTTCACGCAGCATCAGCCCCAAATTCTTGCGGGCGCGGCGCCACGGCATGTCGGCCGCCTTGTAGACGATATGGCGCAGGTCGTTCAGGCGGCCGGGATGCGCCGGCTTGCCGGCGGCGACCCAGGCCTCGCGCGCCTGTCCGCCCTTCCAGGCGCGGGTGGTGAAGCCCAGCACCTCCACCTTCACCGCACAGCGCTCCAGCGTGCGGGCGAGGATGTCGGCGCTCATCGCGGCAATGGAGATCGGCCGGCCGCGCATCGAGCCGGAATTGTCGATCAGCAGCGACACCACGGTGTCGCGGAAATCCATCTCCTTCTCCGCCTTGAAGGAGAGCGGCAGCACCGGGTTGGCGACGACGCGGGCCAGGCGGGCGGCGTCGAGAATGCCCTCCTCCAGGTCGAAATTCCAGGAGCGCTGCTGCTTGGCCATCAGCCGGCGTTGCAGCCGGTTCGCCAGCTTGGAGATCACGCCCTGCAGATGCTGCAGCTGCTGGTCCAGCAGGTGGCGCAGCCGCTCCAACTCCGCCGGGTCGCAAAGGTCGGCGGCGTCGACCACCTCGTCATACTGGGTGGTGAAGGCCTTGTAGGCGTTGGGGTCGGGCTCGTTGCGGCGGTTGAGGTCGTTGCGCCAGGGCTGGCCGGGGCCGGCGGGCTCTTCCGCCCCCTCGCCCTCGCCCATCTCCATGTCGCTTTCCTCGCCGGCGCCTTCCTCGGCGCTTTCACCGGCCTCCGACGAATCCTGCATGTCGGAGGACGCCATGGATTCGGAGTCGGACTGGTCCTCGTCCTGGCCGCGGGTCTGGCCGTGCTCCGGCGATTCGTCGTTCTCGGAGGATTGGGTCTGCTGATCCTCCTCCTCTTCCTGGTCGGCTTCCTGCCCGACTTCCATGTCGAGGTCGGCCAGCAGGCGGCGGACGGCCTTGGCGTAGGCTTCCTGGTCGCCGGCATAGTTGGCCAGCCCCTTCATATCCTTGCCCAGCCGCTCCTCGATCCAGGGACGCCAGAGGTCGACGGCATGGGCGGCGGCAGGCGGCGGCGGCGCACCGGTCATCGCCTCGCGCGCCATCAGCCGCAACGCTTCGGACAGCGGCACCTGCCCGCGATCCTCGACGCGGTCGAGGCCCTGGCGGGCGTAGCGGTCTTCCAGCGCCGCTTCGAGGTTATGGGCGACACCGGCCATGTCGCGGCTGCCCAACGCTTCGCAGCGCGCCTGTTCCAGCGCATCGTAGGCCTGACGCGCGGCATCGCCCAGCGGCATGCGGTGGGCATGCACCGTGGAATCGTGATAGCGCAGCCGCAGCGCCACGGCATCGGCCGCCCCGCGCAGCTTGGCGACCTCGACCGGGTTCAGATCGCGCGCCGGCAGCGGCACCCGCACCCGCTGGCCCGACAGCCCCGGCGGATCGGACGAAAAGCCCACCTGCACCTCCGCCCGGCGGGACATGGCGCGCACCGTGGCGGTGGTGGACCGCTTGAAGGCCTCGACGGGGGTGTCGTTCTGGGTGGTCATCGCGGGGCGTCTTTGTTCTTGGGTAAAGTTAAGGCGCGGTGGGCAAGATTGACACGGATGTCACGGATGTAGACACGGATTTCACGGATGTCTTGACCGTGGCAGTACACGCCTGATGGCTAGGCGCGGCTCTGCGAAGTTGAAAAAGAGAGCCGTGGGCAAGCAGCTGACATGAAGGTAGTTCAAGACCTGCCGTACATGTGAGTCGCCCAATGCTTCGCATGCTTTCAACTCGATGATGACCTGCCCTTCCACGACGATGTCCGCGAAATAGCTGCCCACCGGGTCGCCTTTGTAACGGACTTGGAACGGTACCTCGGCAGCGGCCTCCAGTCCGCAGTCCGCCAGTTCGCGCAGCAAAGCCTTTTTATAGACTGCTTCGACGAAGCCATGACCGAGGCCGTTGTGTACGGCGAACGCGGCGCCGACGATGCGCTTGGTCAATTCATCCAGCGCGTCGCCAAGGCTCACCTTCATCCGTGACATCCGTGTTTAAATCCGTGACATCCGTGTCGATCTTGTGTGCGTGGCCGCGACCCTGCGCAAGGCGGATACTGTCCTGGCGAGTTCCGCGGCCGAACACCATCATCACACGAGGTTCGCCTGGACCCCCGTCTCCGGCAGTTCGACGCCGAAGCAGCGCTGGTAGTATTCGGCGACTGTCGGCCGCTCCACCTCGTCGCACTTGTTGAGGAAGGTGATGCGGAAGGCGAAGGCGACGTCGTTGAAGATGCGCGCGTTCTCGGCCCAGGTGATGACCGTGCGCGGACTCATGACGGTGGAGATGTCGCCGTTGATGAAGCCGGCGCGGGTCAGGTCGGCCAGACGCACCATCGACGCCACCGTGTCGCGGCCCTTGGCGTCGTCATAGGACGCGACCTTGGCCTGGACGATCTTCACCTCGGCATCCACAGGCAGGTAGTTCAGGGTCGCCACGATGTTCCAGCGGTCCATCTGGCCCTGGTTGATCTGCTGCGTGCCGTGATACAGGCCGGTGGTGTCGCCCAGGCCCACGGTGTTCGCGGTGGCGAACAGGCGGAAGGCCGGATGCGGGCGGATGACGCGGTTCTGGTCGAGCAGCGTCAGCTTGCCTTCCACCTCCAGCACGCGCTGGATCACGAACATCACGTCGGGACGGCCGGCGTCATACTCGTCGAACACCAGGGCGCAGGCATGCTGCAGCGCCCAGGGCAGGATACCCTCGCGGTACTCGGTGACCTGCACGCCGTCGCGCAGCACGATGGCATCCTTGCCCATCAGGTCGATGCGGCTGATGTGGCTGTCCAGGTTGACGCGGATGCAGGGCCAGTTCAGCCGTGCCGCCACCTGTTCGATGTGGGTCGACTTGCCGGTGCCGTGATAGCCCTGGACCATGACGCGGCGGTTGTAGGCAAAGCCGGCGAGGATGGCCAGCGTCGTGTCCCGGTCGAACCGGTAGGCGCTGTCGAGGTCGGGGACATGCTCCGAGCGCTGGCTGAAGGCCGGCACCTGCATGTCGCTGTCGATGCCGAAGACCTCGCGCACCGAGACGGTGGTGTCGGGCGTGTGGTCGAACAGGGCCGAGCTGGCCTGGGTCGCTCCTTGGGAAGCCATGGGTCGGGTTCTTACGTTCCAGCGAGTGTCGGTTGTCCGGCGGCCGCGGGATCGACCCGGCCCGCCAACGGGGTTTCAGGCAGCATAACAGGCTTTCAGCGTATTGTAGGCCTGATTGATTTCTTTCAGGCGTTCTTCCGCAGCCTTGTCGCCACCATTGGCATCGGGATGATGCTTTTTCGCAAGCTCCCGATAGCGTGCCTTGATGCGTGTGAAGTCCACGGGCGGCGTCAATTCCAGGACCGCCAGCGCCTTTTCCTCGTCGGTGCGGGCGTGGTGGCGCCGGTGCGCCTTCTCCTCATCCTTCGTCTTGCCGGCCTCGTGACCGAATTCGAAACTGAAGCCGTTGACCACGCGCTCGCGGATGAAGCGCTCCTGCGTCGCCCATTTGCCGAGAGGCCAGCTCGGCCGCTGCCAGGTGGTGTCGCGCCGCACCTCGGCCTCGATCTGGTCGGTCGACATGCCGGCGTAATAGTCCCAGGCGCGGTTGTATTCCCGGACATGGTCCAGGCAGAACCACCAGTACTCGTTGAGACTGCTGCGGCTTTTCGGCGCACGGTATTCGCCCGCGGCGACGCACTCGGGGTGGTCGCACACACGGGTGGCCGCACGCGGAGCGGCATAGCTGTCGTAACTGGAGCGGGTGCGGTTCCTGGTCATCGGCCAAGTATGGGAAGAGCCGATGCCTCTGGCAAGCGCGCCGAATCGGGCTTCCGTCATCCGCAATCCGTGGGGCGTTGTGCTTGACAGGCGCTTGACAGAAGCGGGGCCCGCACCCTCTCCTGGCTGCCGGCGCGGCCGTCGGGAATCGCTTGCCCGGCGCCGCCCGTCCCACGCATTCCCGACCAGTGCCCAGACATCAGGACCCGCCATGGAATACGCCACCCGCATCCGCGAAAAGCTGACCGCCGGACTGGCCCCGGACCGGCTCGAGGTCGTCGACGACAGCGCCCGACATGCCGGCCATGCCGGGGCGGACGCCGCCGGGGAAACCCATTTCCACGTCACCGTCGTCTCCGCCGCCTTCGCCGGCAAGTCGCGGGTGGAGCGCCAGCGGATGATCTACACCCTGCTGGCCGACGAACTGCGCGAGCGGGTGCATGCGCTGGGCCTGACCACCTACGCCCCCGGCGAAGCCGGGGCCTGATCGGACCAACGGATCAAGCGCCGTCACCGATCGACCGTTCGCACGCTCCAAATAATGGGCGGGTGGACGCCGGAAATAGCATACATATGGATGCAACCAAGAGTCGATTTTAGGAAATCATATAAGAATGAAAGACGCTAGCGTGGTTGCATTTCCCGCCACGTTTAGTAAAGTGCGATATATGCAACCATTTATCGCGCCGTGGCGGACACAAACTTCGCATGTCCGCCGGCGGCTTCGTGGAAGGGGCTGCGGATGGCGAAGCGTGGGCCGAAGAAGAAGCGGGTGAACACTCCCCAGACGGGGGTGGAACCGTTGAGGAGCCAGAACATCATGATCGGCGGGCACCGCACGAGCATGCGGCTGGAGCCGTCGATGTGGGATGCTCTGGAGGATATCGGCCGTCGGGAAGGTCTGACCGTCAACCGTCTCTGCACCCAGATCAAGGAGCGGATCGAAGAGCAGGCGCGCCGCCGGGGCATCAACCCGGAGGATGCGGATGTCACCCTGACCTCCGCGGTGCGGGTCTTCATCGCCTCCTATTACCGCCGGGCCTGCACCGAGGACGGCCATCAGCGCGCCGGACACGGCGGCAGCGATCCGTTCGTCGGCACGCCGTTCGACCTGCCGCCGTCCGACGAGGCCGAAGGCGTCAAGGCCGCGGTCGCCGTCGGCGGCAATTTCCCGTCACCCGGTCCGGCCCTGACCGGTTCCACCCAATCCCATCTGGACGCCTGAGCGGGACCGGTTCGGCACCCGCCCGGCGGATTTCCCCAGCGGATTTGCCAAGCGGATTTGCTGGAGACCGCAGCCTATTCCGCCGCCTCTTCACGGGCGTCTTCGTTTTCCCCGCCGGTGTAGTGCGCAGGCCAGTGCTTGCGCACCACCTCCCCGTTGCTGTCGAAGATGTGGCACATGTTCAGCAGGACCGGCCGCTTGCCGTCGTCCTGGGCCGGCTTGCCGGCTGCCTTGGCGCGCTCCGCCGCCTCGCGCGCCAGGATCGGGTAGACGGTCTGGAAGGCGGTGGTCGCCAGCGGCCCCAGCAGCTCCACCAGATGGGTGCAGCCCTTCGCCCCGCCCAGCCGCTCCTTCACCGCGCGGGTCCAGCCCGGCCCGACGCGCAGGCCGACCAGCTGCTGGAAGCGCGGCGTGATGCTGCCGCAGGCCTTGTAGGGGCTGTGTTCAGTCACCGCCTCCACCGCCTGGACGGTCAGCTTGTCGTCCACCGTCAGGCGCATCCACATCTGGTGGATCGGCGTTCCCGGCTCCAGATGTCCGCGCTCCTCCGTGTGGAAGCCGTAGCTCTTGACGTCGGTCAGGTGGCCTTCGATGTCCCACAGCCCGTCGGCGCGCCGGAAGCCCTGGCAGGTGACGCGGCGGGTGTGGATCGGCTCGCGCGCGGCGGGGGCGGACAGCGAGGGCGCGGACATCGGGCGTTCCAGTTCAGCAGTGAGGATGGCTCACCCTCGACTATCGGCGGGGCCGGGCGCCCGGTCAACCCGACCCCGCCGCAACGCAGCGTTACCTATAGGTCAGCCCCCGGCTCGCGCTCAGCCGAGGGTGGCCTCCGCCGAATAGCCGCTGCCGAACATGTAAGCCTCGCGGCTGCGCAGTTCGTCCTCCAGATGGGTGCGCACCACGGCGAACAGGTCGCGGATCGACACCATGCCGACGACCTCGCCGCCCACCGCGATGGGCAGGTGGCGGTAATGGTGCCGTTCCATCAGTTCCAGCGCCGCCAGAGCGGTGGCCGAAGGTTCCAGCGTGTCCGGATCGGCGGTCATCACCGCGGACAGCCGGGTGGTGTCGGGGTCGAGTCCGGCCGCGACCACGCGGGCGGTCATGTCGCGCTCGGTGACGATGCCCTTCAGCGTGCGCCCGTCGGTGACCAGCACCGCGGCGATGCGCTTTTCGGCCATCAGCGTGGCGGCATCGCGCACGGTGGCGCCCGGCGGCAGGCAGGACAGCTCCTGGTTCTTGATGACGTCAGGCATCAGTCGGCGTGTCGGCATGTGTCCCGTCTCCCTCGTGATTGCAGGTTTTGTGGACGAACGATGCACTCGACCGCGATTTCGCAGCGCGGCATACCGATCCTGTCAGCTTGATGCACGGATAGTCAATAGAACCGATTGCTGGGAACTTACCGCATATCGCGGTATGTCTTTGCCGCCGGCGCGGTTACTGGGCGGATTCCAACCGCTTGCGCAGCCCGTCGAAGCCGCTGGTGTAGATGCCGGCGATGGCCTTGCGGGCTTCGGCGTCGGAGGCGCCCTTGGCCTCGAAGTGCGAGGACCAGGTGATGCGGGTGGTGTGGGCATCCACCGCGCTCAGCCGGATGGTGGAGTTGTAGTTCTTCACCGGCAGCGGTCCGCTCAGCAGCGTGTAGCGCATCCGGTGCTTGGCGGCGGACAGGCCGGTCAGCCGTTCCTGAATGGCGCCGCCGCCCTTCAGCGCGAGGTCACGCTCCTGGCTTTTCCCGGTCTTGCGAAGATTGCAGCTCTCCACTGCCGGATGCCAGTCGCCGATGGCGCAGAAGGGGCCGATCTGTTTCCACACCTGCTCGATCGGCGCCTTGATCGTCGCCTGCTCGCGCACCTCCAGCGCCATGGCTGGCGCCGCCGCCAGCAGCAGGACCGCAACGGCCGACATGCCCATCATTGCCTTCATCACCCATCCTCCCCGATTCCGCCGCGGCGGAATGGCCGCGGTCTTGTCGGGGGAGTATGGGCGGGCAACCGTCGGCGCGGCTATTGTGCGAAAGGCGGATTGTCCGTGATATAGCGGATCAGGCGGACCGGACCGACTCGTCCAGCACGGCGCGGACGGCGGCGGCATCGACATCGCGGCGGGTGAAGGCGTTGCCGATGCGGTCGGCCAGGATGAAGGTGATGCGGCCGTCCTGCACCTTCTTGTCCTTGGCCATCGACCTCACCAGCCCATCGACGTCCCAGGCGACGCCGGGAATGTCGGCCGGGCGCACCGGCAGGCCGACCTCGGCCAGATGGGCGCGGGCGCGCCGGGCGTCCTCGGCCGGGCACAGCCCCTGCCGGACCGACAGGTCGAAGGCCAGCACCATGCCGATCGCCACCGCCTCGCCATGCAGCAGGGTCTGGCCGAAGCCGGTCGCCGCCTCCAGCGCATGGCCGAAGGTGTGGCCCAGGTTCAGCAGCGCGCGGTCGCCGCTCTCCCGCTCATCCACACCGACGATGTCGGCCTTGGCGCGGCAGCTGACCGTCACCGCATGGCGCCGGGCATCGCTGTCTCCGTCCACCACCCGCCGGCCGTTCCGCTCCAGCCACGCGAAGAAGTCGGGCTGGCGGATCAGGCCGTATTTCACCACCTCGGCATAGCCGGCCAGCACCTCGCGGCGGGGCAGGGTGTCCAGCGTGGCGGTGTCGGCGATGACCAGCCGTGGCTGGTGGAAGGCGCCGATCAGGTTCTTGCCGTGGCGGCTGTTGATGCCGGTCTTGCCGCCGACCGAGCTGTCGACCTGGGACAGCAGAGTCGTCGGCACCTGGATGAAGTCGATGCCGCGCAGCGCCGACGCCGCGGCGAAGCCGGTGATGTCGCCGATCACCCCGCCGCCCAGCGCCAGAAGGACGGTCGACCGCTCGATGCCGCGGCCCAGGATGTCGTCCATCAGCTGCTGGAAATGGGCGAAGTCCTTGGTCTTCTCACCGGCCGGCAGGACGATGGCCGGCTGCGGCGCGATCCCCGCCCGCTGCATCGCGGCGTTCAGCGTGTCCAGATGCAGCGGCGCCACGTTGGCGTCGGTCACCACGATGGGCGCCCGGCCGCGGGTGACGGCGGCGATGCGCTCGCCGGCATTGGCCAGCACGCCGTCGCCGACCAGGATGTCGTAGCTGCGGGCGCCCAGCTCCAGGCGGACGGTGTCGGGTGCGGCCGGGGTGTTGGCGGAGACGGAGGTCATCGGGGCAGTCCGCGAAGCTGGTGGATCGGGAAGGGGGCGGAGAAGAGGATCAGGAGGCGTCTGTCTTGGGAGCGTCGGTCTTGGGGGTGTCGCTCTTGCCGGGCCGTCCGCCGCGCGGCGCACGGTGGGGAAGCTGGACGCCGAAATGCGCCTCCAGCGCGTCGATCACCAGTTCCACCGTCACGTCGGGCGGACGTTCGTCGCTGACCACGGTCAGGTCGGCCTCGGCATAGATGGGATAACGCTGCTCCATCAGCCGGCCCAGGATGGCGCGCGGGTCGCCCTGGTTCAGGATGGGGCGGTGGGTGCGCCGGGCGGTGCGGGCGACCAGCACGTCCAGCTCGGCGCGCAGCCAGACCGACACGCCATGCTCGCGGATGGCGGCGCGGGTCTCCGGGTCCATGAAGGCGCCGCCGCCGGTCGCCAGGATATGCACCGGCTCGTCCTTCACCAGACGGCTGATGATGCGGCGTTCGACGGAGCGGAAGACCGGTTCGCCGTCGCGGGCGAAGATTTCGGCGATGGTGCAGCCGGCCGCCGCCTCGATCTCGGTGTCGGCGTCGCGGAAGGGCAGGTGCAGGCGCGTCGCCAGCCGGCGCCCGATGGCGCTCTTGCCGGCCCCCATCAGCCCGACCAGCACCACGGTGCGCGGAAGCAGCGGCTCCGCATCCTCCGCCGCACCCGTGCCCGGACCTGTTCCCGGACCTTGGGCCGTCATCGCCTTGCGCAGTCCCATCACATCCATCCGATCCGCCACTCGTACCCTTCGATGCCAGCAGGCCCATGTCCACGGCCCATGTCCCCGGCCCATGTCCCCGGCCCATGTCCTCGCAGGCCGTCACACCGCTGAAACAGACAACACTCATACCCGCCGAAAGCTGGCCGGCACAAGCGCCCCGGCCCTGCCCGGTGATCGGGTGGACGGGCTGGAGATGACCCGTGAACGGGCCGGGGACGGGTTGCGCCGCGGTCCGACCTGTGGCTACACTGCGCCGCCTCCCGGCCCCCGGCCGGGGCCGCGGATGCTTTAGCAGAAAAGCCATTGCTTGTCCCAAGCCCTGCGGACGCAGGGCGTGGTAGCTCCGCTCCTCCGTTTTTTCCGACACAACACGTCCCTGGTGCCATGAGCCGGTTTCTCTCGATCCTCTTCGTCCTGCTGTTGCTGGTGATCGCCGGTGGCGTGGTGTTCCTTGCCTCGTGGGATCTGCCGGCTCCGTCGAAAACGGTGGAGAAGGTTCTGCCGGATGAGCGCTTCCCGCGCTGAACCCCGACCATCGGCCGGGGGCGTCCCCCGGGTCGCGGTTCCGCTGTTGGCCGGGCTGCTGGTGGCCGGATGGGCCATGGCCGCCGCCGCCCAGGCCCTCGGCCCGCCGATCCGGCTGACGCCCGACGTGGCGTCCCCCGCACCCGCTCCGGTCCCAGCCCCGGTCGTCGTGCCGGCCTATCCGCCCGCGGTGAGCCCGCCGCCCGCCGTCTCCCCCATGGTGGCGCGGCCGGCGCCTGTCGCGAGCGAGTCGTTGGGTGCGCCCGACCCGGACGGGGCCGGCACCCTCAGCGGCATGCGGGGGTTGGGCGGCGACCCTTGGCGCGGCATCGGCCGGGCGGAGCTTCTGCCCCTGATTGCCGCGCTTCCGGTCGACACCCCGTCCCCCACCGTCAAGGCGCTGGAGCGCCGGCTGCTGTTGAGCGCGGGCTCCCCCGCCGTCGCGACCGGGGAGGCGCCACCGCCCCGCCGTTTCGGCGCCCTGCGCATCGAGAAGCTGGCTCGGCTCGGCGACCCCGCCGGGGCGGCCGAGCTGTCCGACCTGCTTCCGGCGGCGTTGGCGGCGGACGAACCGGCGGCCAGGGCACTGACCGATGCGGAGCTGGTGCGCGGCGGCCTGGACTGCACGCGGGCGCTGGCCCGCGGCAGGAGCTTCACCTCCGTCTACTGGAGCAGGCTGGCCCTGTTCTGCCGCGCCCGCGTCGGCGATCAGGCCGGCACCGACGAGGCGCTGGCCACGCTGCGCGGCGCCGGCCGGCGGTCCGACCCGTTCCTGATGGTTGCCGAGGCGCTGGCCGGTGCTGCGCCGCCGCCGGCCCGGATGCTGTCCCTGCAGGGCGACGGCGAGGGGCTGCCGCTGCTGCTCGCCGCCATGCGTACGGCGCGGATCGGCGTGCCGCCCGACCGGCTGCCGCTGGACAACCCGCCGGCGCTGGCCGCCGTTGCCACCAACCCTTCCACCGATCCCGCCACCCGCGCCGCCGCAGGCGAACGGGCTGCGGCCTCGCTGTTCCTCGACGCCCGCCAACTGCTGGATCTCTATGCCCAGGTGCCGGCGGTGGGGGACGAGCTGCTGCGGGTGCGCGACATCGCCCAGCGCGACCGCAGCGCCCGCACCCGCGCCCTGGTCCATCAGGCGATGGCGGCGGCGATGGACGGGCGGCGCCGCGTCGCCCTGGCCGCTCTGGCGGTGGAGCTGGTCGATCCGCGCCTGCGCGCCGGGCCGGTCGGCAATGCCGCGGCGGGGCTGCTCGACAGCGTGTCGCCGAGCGGCGACGCTGCGGCGCTGGCACCGGCGGCGGCCCGGCTCTATTACGCGCTCGGCCGACTCGATCAGGCGCGGCGATGGCAGGATCTGGCGCTGCGCAGCGGGCGGAGCGCCGACACCGCCTGGCTGTGGCCGCTGTCCGTGGTCGCCACCGGGCGCGGTGCCGAGGATCCGCGCGCGCTGACCGCATGGCTGGACGAGGCGCTGCGCGGTGCCGACGGCCTTGCCCGCAACCGCGTCGCCGGCCAGCTGGCGCTTCTCCAGGCCACCGGAGTCGCCATCCCGGACGAGGCGTGGATGAAGGCCACCGACGGCGCCGGCCCACCCAGCGGCAGCGATGCCGGCGTCGATCCGGCGCTGTGGCAGCGGCTGGGCGACGCGGCGGCCGGCGGGCGCATCGGCGAGACGGTGGCTGTCGCCCTGCTGCTGATGGGGGAGGCCGGACCCGCCGCCCTGCCGCCGGTCGTCACCGCCCGCGTGGCGGCCAACCTGAAGGCGGTCGGGCTGGAGCCGGACGCCCGTGCGCTGGTCCGCGAGGCGATGGCCGCACTCGCCGGCCCGTCCGTGCCCACCTCACCCGCCGAATGACCTCATGCCCGAGGAACCCACCACAACCATGACGCCGACACCATGACCGGCAGCAAGCCCCCAGCCAAAGCCGCTGCCACAGCCACTGGCAAAGCCGCCGGCAAATCCGGCGCCAAGCGCCGCGGCCGGCCGTGCAAGCCGCGCACGCTCGCCACCTCCCCGCACCTGGACGCCTTCCTCGACATGCTGACGGCGGAGCGTGGGGCGGCGGTGAACACGCGGCTGGCCTACGAGCGCGACCTTGCCGACCTCGGCCGCTGGCTGGCCCAGCGCAGCGTGGCGCTGGAGGCGGCCGGGACCGAGGATCTCCGCGCCTATCTGGCGGTGCAGAGCAAGGACGGCGCGCCGCGCACCGTGGCGCGGCGGCTGTCGGCGATGCGGCAGTTCTACCGTTTCCTGCTGTCCGAAGGCCGCCGCGTCGACGATCCCGCCTCGCCGCTCGACAGCCCCAAGCAGGGCCGCCCGCTGCCCAAGATCCTGACGGAGGCGGAGGTCGGCGCCATGCTGTCCACCGCCGAGGCGCGCGGCGGGCCGGAGGGGCTGCGGCTGGTGGCGCTGCTGGAGGTGCTCTACGCCACCGGCCTGCGCGTGTCGGAACTGGTCGGCCTGCCGATGACCGCGATCATGCGCGACGGCCGCGGCCTTCTGGTGCGCGGCAAGGGCGGCAAGGAACGGATGGTGCCGCTGTCCGACCCGGCGCTCGCGGCATTGGCCGGCTACATCCCGTTCCGCGGCCACTTCATCCCGCCAGCTGCTGGTGCGGAGGCCGGGCACAGCCCGTTTCTGTTTCCCTCCCGCAGTTCAGCTGAGGGACATCTGACGCGCCAGCGCTTCGCCCAGCTGTTGAAGCAACTCGCCATCGACTCCGGCATCGACCCGGAGAAGGTCAGCCCCCACGTCCTGCGCCACGCCTTCGCCACCCATCTGCTCGACCATGGCGCCGACCTGCGTTCCGTTCAGAAGATGCTGGGCCATGCGGACATCGCGACGACGCAGATCTACACGCACGTGGTGACCGAACGGCTGAAGAAGGTCATGCACGACCACCACCCGCTGGCGCGGCGCAAGGTGGAGGAGCCTTCGGAGGGGTAGGGGAGGTAAGGATAGGTGGGGAGGTGCGGGCTTCGATTGCCCCCTCCTAACCTCCCCCGCTTCGCAGGGGAGGGACTGCCGCTGCCTTCCCAATCAAGCACTCGCTCCCTCTCCCGCGAGAGCGGGGGAGGGTTGGGGAGGGGGCATCGTCAGCCGACAACTCCCCACAAACCCTTACTTCTTCTCCAGCATCAGCGTGCCCTGGCGGGTCACCTTGTTCTTGATCTTGTCGGCCAGAAGCGCTAGCGCCCAGGGCAGCTGCACCTCCATCTCGACGCTGTCGTCCAGCACGTCGATGTGGCCGGCGATGGTCTGGGCCAGCGCCACGACGCGGAAGTTCAGGCGGTCTTCGGTCCAGCTGTCGTCGACACTGGCCGCCACGGCGCTGAGGCGCGCCCGCACCTCGCCCATGCCGTCGACCAGCCGGCGCTTGGCCTCCGCCCGGCCGAGCGAGTGGGGGATGGACAGGGTCAAGGGTTTCGGCATGGTCGGCGGCTCCGCGCTGCACGGGTCTGGAGTCCCGCCGGCGGGCTGCCGACGGGACAAGAGTAACAGCAGGGGCGGGCGTTTGCTCCCGTGCCAGCCACCTCAGCGGTCGTGCAGCGGCGCCATCTGGTCCAGGCGGTGGGCGAAGTCGATGTCGGCCTGGGTCACGGCGTCGGCGCTGCGGGTATACAGGATCACCTCGACCCGGCCGACATCGTTGAACCATTCGGGATGGTGGCCGGTCTTCTCGGCCAGCAGGGCGACCTGGGTCATGAAGCCCCAGGCGGCTGGGAAGTCGGCGAAATGGTAGGTCTTGCGGATGGCGTCGCGCTCCAACACCTCCGCCCAGCCGTGCAGTTCCTTCAGCGCCGTCTGGCGGGGCGCACCGACAAGGCGATCGGACATGATGACCTCCCTTTCCTTCGTCACTCTTTTGCCGCCCGCAGCTTCTTGGCGAACGGGCGGCGGTTCGCTACCTTCTGCGGCATGATACGGAAACCTTCAGGTCCCCATACGGTTCCGCCCACGGTCGAAGACCTGGAGCGCATGGCCGAAGAGGCGCTCGACACCATCCCGGCGGAGCTGCTCGCCCCGGTCGGGAACCTCGTCATCCATGTCGAGGATTTTCCCGATGAGGATACCGAGCGGGAGATGGAGCTGGAAAGCCCATTCGACCTGTTGGGGCTCTATCGGGGCGTGGATCTGACGCGGCAAAGCGTCGCCGACCTGCGCGGCGGGCCGGACATGATCTTCCTCTACCGCCGCCCGATCCTGGATTACTGGTGCGAGACGGGGGAGGAGCTGCCCGCCATCGTCCGCCATGTCCTGATCCACGAGATCGGCCACCATTTCGGCTTCTCCGACGAGGACATGGAGCGGATCGAGACCATGGAGTAGGCGGGGGGAGTAGGGCGGGGCAGGGCCGTTCAGCCCTCCAGCGCGTCGGCCACCCGGCGGCGCAGTGCCGGCACCAGCTCCTCATCGAACCAGGGGTTGCGGTTCAGCCAGGCGGTGTTGCGCCAGCTCGGGTGCGGCAGCGGCATGAAGGCCGGGCCGTACTCGCGCCAGCTCGCCACCGTCTCCGTCATCGTCGCCTTGCGCCGCTCGCCCAGGTAATGCGTCTGGGCGTACTGCCCGATCAGCAGGGTCAGCCGCACGCCCGACAGCGCGTCGAGCAGCGGCGGGTGCCACAGCGGCGCGCATTCGGGCCGCGGCGGGTAATCGCCGCCCTTCGGCATGGTCCCGGGATAGCACAGCCCCATCGGCACCACGGCGATGCGGGATTCGTCGTAGAAGGCGGCGCGGTCCATCGCCAGCCACTTGCGCAGCCGGTCGCCGGAGGGATCGTCCCAGGGAATGCCGCTGGCATGCACCCGCGCGCCGGGCGCCTGCCCGACGATCAGCAGGCGGGCGGTCGGGCTGCCGCGCACGACCGGGCGGCAGCCATGGGGCAGCACCCCCGCACACAGCGTGCAGGCGCGCACCCTCGCGAACAGGCGGTCGAGGCTTGAGCCGCCTTCGGCAATGTCATCAGACAAGCGTCAGCAAATCCTGGACGAAGGCCGGCACCACCTGGGTCGCCGGGCCGTGGATGGAGCTGTGGAAATAGGAGGCGCCCTCCGACGGTTCCAGGTTCAGCTCGACCGTATAGGCGCCGGCAGACCGTGCCTCCGCCACGAACCCGGCGGCGGGATAGACATGGCCGGAGGTGCCGATCGACACGAACAGGTCGCATTCCTCCAGCGCCCGCTGGATGTGCTCCATCTGATAGGGCATCTCGCCGAACCACACCACGTCGGGCCGCATGCCGCCCTTGCGCCCGCAGGTCAGGCAATGGTCGTGCACCGACAGGTCGCCCTGCACCTCCGTCACCGTGCGGCAATGCAGGCAGAAGGCCTTCAGCAACTCGCCATGCATGTGCAGCGGCGCTACCGACCCGCCGCGCTCGTGCAAATCGTCGATGTTCTGCGTCACCAGCAGGACGTTGCCCTTCCAGCGCCGCTCCAGCTCCGCCAGCGCCCGGTGCGCCGCGTTGGGCTGCACCGCAGGGTCGGCAAGGCCGCGGCGGCGGTCGTTGTAGAAGCGGTGGACCAGATCGGGATTGCGCGCGAACCCTTCAGGCGTCGCCACATCCTCCAGATCGACCTGGCTCCAGATGCCGCCGGCGCAGCGGAAGGTGTCCAGCCCCGATTCCTTGGAAATCCCGGCCCCGGTCAGGATGACGATCGAGTCGGTCGGACGCAGTCGGTTGGTCAGCGCGGGTGAGGGCATGGGATCCCCTTAGCGGTTCGGAAACCGGTCACATGGAAAACTGCTGCGGCGTACGCTCGTCGCGCCCGGAAGTAAAGCCGCTGAAAAGAAAGAAGGGGGATACCGCAGGTGGTCAAGGTCCTGTTCGTCTGCACGGGCAACATCTGCCGCTCGCCCACCGCCGAGGGGGTGTTCCGCCATCTGGCCGACCGCGCCGGTCTCGGCAGCCATGTGACCGCCGACTCCGCCGGCACCCACAGCTACCACGTCGGCGAGCCGCCCGACCCGCGCACGCAGCGTGCGGCTCTTGCCCGTGGCGTCGACCTGTCCTCCTTGCGCGCCCGCAAGGTGGTGGCGGCCGACTTCACCCGCTTCGACCATATCCTGGCGATGGACCACGGTCATCTGGCCCAGCTGCGCCGCATCGCCCCGGCGGGCACCACCGCCGCGCTCCGCCTGTTCCTGGACGACGCGCCCGGTCTGGAAGGACGGGAGGTGCCCGATCCCTATTACGGCGGCCCCAACGGGTTCGAAGAGGTGCTGGACCTGTGCGAGGCCGGATCGCGTGGCCTGCTGGACCGCCTGTCGCGGGAAAGCAGGTTTCCGATTCGCGAAAGCATCGGTTAACGTGTCGCGGTGCCCCGGCCGCTTGGTCTATGCTGCCGGGACGAAGCCCTTTCGGAGCATCCCTCAGCCATGACCAGCGCAGCCACCGGCATCACCACGCCCGGCGGGATCCTCGACGGCATCGTCCTGTTCGAGGCCTTCTCGCCGGAGGAGCGCGCCGCCGTGGCATCGCGCGGGCGGGTGTTCGACGCCCCGGCCGGCACGGTGCTGATGCGCGAGGGAGACGTCGCCAGCTCGCTCTACGTCCTGCTCGACGGCACCGTGCGGGTGGTGCGCAACGACCCCTTCGGCGGTCAGGTGGAGGTCGGCTTCCGCCGCGCCGGCGACTGTTTCGGCGAGATGGCGCTGATCGACGGCGGCGCCCGCTCCGCCTCCGTCATCGCCGCCACGCCGGTGACGGTGTTCGAACTGGAACGCGACCTGTTCCTGGCGCTGATCTCCCCCTCGCCCGACCTGCTGGCGAAGCTGCTGCGCGAACTCAGCCGGATGATCCGCGAGGTGTCGGAGCGGGTGGTGCGCGAGGATCTGGAGCGACGCGCCCGCATCGCCGAATCCGCGCTGGCCCGTCAGCGCGCCATCACCCAGGCGGTGACCGGGCTGGCGCATGAACTGAACACGCCGCTCGGCGTCTGCGTCACCGCCGCCAGCCACCTGCAGGATCTCGCCCGGCCCGGCAGCGGCCCGCTGTCGTCCGAGGAACTGCGCGAACCGGCAGCATTGCTCGACGCCAACCTCGCCCGTGCGGTGGAACTGGTGGAGGCGTTTTCCGCCATCGCCGCCTGCCAGAACTCCGAACCGCTGGAGGCGCTGGAGTTGCGCCGCATGGCGGAGGATGCGGCGGCCCTGTTCGCCGTCCAGCATCCCGACCTGCCGCTGGCCATCCGGGTCGCACCGGGTCCCGCCTGCCCCTGGATCGGCTGTGCCCCGCATCTGGAGCGGGTGCTGCACCACCTGTTCGCCAACGCCGCCGCCCATGGCTATGGCGGCGGTCCGGGCGAAGTCGAGGTGACGATCCGGACGGCGATGCTGGATGCCGTTCCGGCCTGGAGCGTGACCGTCCGCGACCGCGGCGCCGGCATTCCGGCCAGCAACCTGCCGACCCTGACCGACGCCTTCTTCACCACCGCCCGCGGCCGCGGCCACAAGGGGCTGGGGCTGGCGGTGGTCTTCAACACGGTGACCGGGCCGCTCGGCGGCCGGCTTGCCTTCGACAGCAAGCCGGGCGCCGGCACCGCCGTGACGATCACGGTACCGCAGGAGCTGTGACGGGCAGGGGGACCCCTTGTGTCTTTGAATTTTGCTAGAGAAGAAGCCCTGGGGGGTGGGGCATGCCCCACCCCCCAGGGTGGAGCGGCACCCGCTAAACCCTTGGCCCTGGCCGGCCGCGGATGAGCTTGGGA
>PJUA01000250.1_pt1 | contig 40026 bp, 38 predicted proteins | sample 1512151 | NCBI WGS metagenome assembly PJUA01 (sample SAMN08177678, study PRJNA422409) | Soil metagenome, whole genome shotgun sequencing project. | isolation source: Soil enriched on filter paper: beechwood xylan treatment | place: USA: Madison | collected 2015-01-15
AAACGCTCACCTGTCCACTTTGCAGCTTGGGCCCAAACCCAGCATCCTGAGCAGTTAGAAATGTACTACCGTAAGGTGTAAATCAAGTATATGGGCGCAAATGAGCGATAATCGGTGTAATCCGAAGAGATGCCATCCCCGCAATGCCAAGTCTCCGGAATTAGGGGGTCAGACCGAAATGACTGGATTAGCCTTAAGCAACGGTCACCCGTGTCCTTTAGCGCCACAAAGTTGTGCAAACGAGTGGGATTATGGGGTTTTACGGTCGCGAATGTCCTTAAAAAAGAGACATTCCGTAAATAAGGGTTCCTAAGGGTCAAAAATGTCCGCGGAATTTAAAAACATTTCTGAATCAACTATTTAGCTTGATTATGATTCAAATAACTAACTTTTTGAACTTCAATTTAGTTACTCTTTTTTTAGTTGAACTACATGTTAAAGGAGTGGTTTGGGTATGGCGGAAAGTCAGGTATGCCCTTGGTGCATGACGGACATTGTTTGGGATGAGGAAATCGGACCGGAATCTCACTGTCCGCATTGTGAAAATAAGCTGAGCGGCTATAACAGCTTAAGCATAGGTCTCGATAATGACGAAGATCGGGATGACGAAGAGCAAGACGGCTCCTATGGACAAGCTGCGGATGCCAACAGCGATTGGGAGGAGGAAGGCAGCTTGCGGGGGATGGGAGCGGGGCTTGCCGCAGAGACGGGAACCCAGCTTGTGCTGGAGCAGCAGCTGGAAGCGCCGGAATGCCCGGTTTGCCGCGAATATATGCTGGAGGCGGGAGAGCAGCAAATTGGCGGCGAAGGCTTTAAAGCAACCATTCCTGCAGCTCTTGGCCACAGCATCCTGCCCGTTCCGTTCACCGTCAATTGGTATGTTTGTCCCTCCTGCTATCATGTATCCTCGCAGCTTGCTTTGAGCGATCGCGGTGAGCTGGCGAAACGGCTGAATATAGAAGAGTAGCTGTGGGGCATCTTACAATACGACCAAGGCGTGAATATGAGCACGCCAGCATCAATTGCACAAACCGTGTGTGCAGTTCGGGGGTGTCGTATTGGCTAAGCTGGAGAAGCAGGCTGTGCTGCTGCTTGTTGTACAAGCTCTGTTTGCAGTAGGAAATGCGTTGTCGGGCACTTTTGTGCCTGTATATCTATGGAAGGCCAGCCAGTCATATACCTTGATCGGCTGGTTTACGATGGCCCAATACGCTTGCAGCGGTTTAACATTTTGGCTTGCAGGCAAATGGGTTAAGGAACATAACAAAATGAACAGCCTGCGCGCGGGCATCGCGCTGTCGGGCTTGTTTTATTGCACGGTGCTGCTGCTTGCCGGAGAAGCCCAGCGTTTCGCCATACCGTTAGGAGCCCTTAACGGAGTGGCGCTGGGCTTTTTTTGGCTTGCCTATAATGTGGTTTATTTCGAAATCACGGAGCCGGATACCCGCGACAGCTATAATGGCTGGGCGGGACTTTCGGGTTCGGGCGCAGGTATTGTAGCGCCTTGGATATCCGGCATTCTGATTACTTCGATGAGCGGTGAAAAGGGATATCGGCTTATTTTTACGTTGTCGCTGGTTATATTTGCAGCTACCGTAATTCTCAGCTTTTGGCTCAAAAAACGGAAGAGTCACGGTACTTACAACTGGCGGCACGGCTGGCAGCAGCTGTCGCAAAAGGGGAACGCCTGGCGCAGGATGTTTGCCGCGATTGTGGCCCAAGGCGTGCGGGAAGGCGTATTTATGTTTTTGATAGGTCTTGTCGTTTATATCTCCACCAAAGACGAAAGCAAGCTGGGCACTTATGCGCTTATTACCTCACTGGTTGCGCTTGCCAGCTTCTGGGCGGCCGGGAAATGGCTGAAGAGGAGCAACCGGAGCAAGGCAATGCTGATAGGGTCCGTTATGATCGCCGTTGTTGTAGTGCCCTTGTTCTGGAAAATGTCTTATACTGCGCTCCTGCTGCTTGGCATCGGCACCTCTCTGTTTATCCCTCTTTATTTTGTGCCCATGACCTCCAGCGTATTTGATTTAATCGGAAGCTCCAGAGAAAGCGCCGAAGAGCGCGAGGAGTTTGTTGTGCTGCGGGAAGCGGGGCTTGTGACTGGCAGGCTGATCGGCTTGTCCTGTTATTTGATTGTGCTGCCGCTGAACGATTCCGCGCTTGCCATCACTTGCCTGCTCCTCGCGGTAGGGAGCTTTCCAATCGCTAGCTGGTGGCTGCTGCGTCCTCTGCTTAAAAACGGCAGCTAATACCTCTACGAAGGGAAGAGGCATAATTTGCCGTTCCCGGTGCATACTACAACAGGATTAAAAAATGACGCAAGGAGGCTTCCGCCATGCAGGCCATGACAGCCAAAGAGCTGGAGTACATTGCAGACTCCATGTCCAACGAGGACTTGTTGATCAAGCAATGCGCAGTTGTAGTTTCCACAGCTACAACGCCGGCTCTTCGTAATATCTGCTCGCAGATGATTGCGACCCATCAGCAGCATTATGATTCGCTGCTCCATGCGATTTCGCATCATCAAAGCGTAGCTCCCACGCAGCCGCAGTAAACCATTAATAGAAATGAAGGAGGCAAGCGCGATGCAACAAGGACAGCAACAATCTTTATTGTCGGAGGAGGATTTGGCCTCCACGATTTTGTCCGATCTCAAGCGGGTCGTTCGTGAATACGCAACAGCGGCAACAGAATCCACCTGCCCCGATATCCGCCAGTTGTTCACCAAGCTGCTGAACAATACATTGAATATGCAGGGCCAATTGTTTCAGGTCATGCAGCAGAGCAATATGTATAATGCGGCGTCGCCGGCGCTGAGGCAGGAGCTGGACAAGCAGTCCAAGCAATATCAGCAGACGATTCAAAAGACCAAACAATTTCTGCAGCAGAAGCTGGGGAACCAGCAAAATGGCTCCTTTTATACTCCGGCCCAGCAAGACCAGCAGCATGGAAATCAAGGACAAACGTATTACATGTGAAGACCCTTCGGGGTCTTTTCATTTTTTCTTTGCAGGAACCATCGATATCTTGTAAAATATTCTTTATTACCGCGAGGCAACCCGGAAGGAGTTTTGGAATGAGCGAACTACAATTGAAGGTGCTTGAGCTGTTGAAGGAAGACGCGCGCAGGGACGCGGAACTCATAGCGACCATGCTGGGCGTATCGCTGGAGGAAGTAAAGTCGGCGATTGCGGAATTGGAAAACAACCATGTTATCGTTAAATACGCAACAGTCGTCAACTGGAGCAAGGTAGACGACGAGAAAGTGACGGCGCTCATCGAGGTTCAAATTACTCCCGAGCGTGGACGCGGCTTCGAAGGCATAGCGGAGCGTATTTATTTGTACCCGGAAGTGAAATCCGTTTATCTGATGTCTGGCGCCTATGATTTATTAGTGGAGATCGAGGGCAAAAACCTGAAGGAAGTTGCATCCTTTGTATCCAACAAGCTGTCTCCGATTGATGCGGTATTATCGACCAAAACATTTTTTATATTGAAAAAATACAAACAAGACGGCATCATCTTCGAGGAGCATGAAGGTGACCATCGCTTGATGGTTTCGCCGTAACGAAAATAGAGGGTGATGGCGATGTTAAAAGAGGAAACAGAAGGAACATCTGTCTTGGGCCAGCGGCGGCAAAACATGTCTGACTATTTGTCACCGCTTGTCAAGGGCATTAAGCCGTCGGGTATCCGCCGGTTTTTTGATTTAGTCAGCGCACGCAAGGATGTCATTACGCTCGGGGTAGGCGAGCCGGACTTTGTAACCCCTTGGCATGTTCGGGAAGCTGCTGTTTATTCCTTGGAAACCGGCAAGACGCAATATACGTCCAATGCAGGAATGCCGGAGCTGCGCGAGGAAATTGGGCAATATTTGAACGATTCATTCAAAGTAGCGTACGACCCTGCCAGCGAAATCGTCGTAACGGTCGGAGGCAGTGAAGCGATTGATCTGGCGCTGCGCGCGTTAATTACGCCAGGCGATGAAATTTTGGTACCGGAGCCTTGTTATATTTCATATTCACCCATTACCTCGCTAAGCGGCGGCATTGCGGTAGGGATTGAAACGTCGGCCGACAATGAGTTCAAGCTGACGGAGGAAGCTTTGAGAAAAAGCATAACGCCAAAGTCCAAAGTGCTTATTGTTAGTTATCCCAGCAATCCTACCGGCGGCATTATGACGTACGAGGACTGGCTGCCCATTGCCAAGGTTGTAGAAGAGCATGATCTCATTGTTATATCTGACGAAATATATGCGGAGCTTACTTACGGCTCAAAACATGCCAGCTTTGCGGCTTTACCAGGAATGAAGGATCGGACGATTCTCGTCAGCGGCTTCTCCAAAGCCTTTGCCATGACGGGATGGCGTCTTGGCTATATGTGCGGACATCCCGAGCTGATTGCAGCCATGCTCAAAATTCATCAATACACGATCATGTGCGCTCCTACCATGGCGCAATACGCCGCGCTTGAGGCGCTGCGAAACGGCCTGGAGGAAAAGGACAAAATGGTGGAATCCTATAATCAGCGCAGACGCCTTGTTGTAAAGGGCTTCCGGGATATCGGCCTCAAATGCCATGAGCCGCAAGGAGCGTTTTATGCCTTTCCATCCATTGCTTCAACCGGACTGGACAGCGAAACCTTTGCTCAGCGCTTGCTGGAGGAGGCGGGAGTAGCCGCCGTTCCGGGGCAGGTATTTGGCTTGGGGGGCGAAGGGTTCCTGCGATGCTCCTATGCAACCTCGGTTACTCAGCTCACGGAAGCGCTGGATCGTATTGGCGGTTTTGTACACAAGCTGAAGCAAGGGTAGACTTTTGGCCTGATTAAAGAACAGGCCGTAATTTGTTCCGGGTTATAGCACATATTGCGCAGTGCTGCGCATTTCATAGAGGTAGTGGCGGTCAGCAGGGAGGAGTCAATCCGCCCTGCTGTTGTCATGATATTGCAGCTTATAAGGAGGTATAAAGGATGCGTTTATATACAAAAACGGGCGATAAAGGACAAACCTCCCTTATTGGAGGGCGGGTCCGCAAGGACGACGTTCGGGTTGAAGCTTACGGAACGATTGACGAGCTCAACAGCTTTGTTGGTCTTGCCGCTGCCGAGGCGGCTAAACATATGGAACTGGAGACATTGGCGGGACAGCTGATGGACATTCAGCAGGAGCTGTTCGACTGCGGCTCCGACCTTGCTTATGCACGGGAAGGCCATCCGTTCAAGATGACCGGTGAACCGATCTTGAGACTGGAGGCATGGATTGATGTCATGCTTACGGAGGCGCCGGAAATTACCAGATTTATTTTGCCGGGCGGAGGCGTCGTTTCCTCCCATCTTCACGTATGCCGGACCGTATGCCGGAGAGCGGAGCGCAGAGTTGTGACGCTGGCCTCGGAACATGCCATTAATGGAGATGCGGCCATTTATTTAAATCGTCTGTCCGACTATTTTTTTGCTGCGGCACGAGTCGCTAATGCGAAGCTTGGTTTGCAGGATACGGAATATGTAAGAAGCGGCGAAGTGTTTCGCTCCCGCAGAAAAAAAAGCGCCGGAAACGAAGCAGCATCACATGCAGCGCCGGAAGCAGAGCCTGATGCCGGAAATTCTCTGCAGGATCGGGAGCGGGAGTAGAGCCGGAATGAAGGATGCAGAGGGATTAAAGGATGTGGAGGACTTAAAGGCTGAACTGCTGCACCGGTACTATAAACCGCTGACGGTAACCGTCAGTGAACAGGATGCCGGGAAGGAAGTCCGCACCGTGCTGGAGCGAAGGCTAGGCGTTTCACGAAAGCTGCTGTCTCAGGTGAAGCTGACCGAGCATGGACTAACGCTTAATGAGGAGAGAGTTTATACAACGGCGAAGGTTTCGGCGGGAGATATCATCCGGGTGCGAATGGAGCGGGAGCAATCCGACGATATATTGCCGCAGAATTTACCGCTTGATATTTTATTCGAGGATGAGGATTTGCTGATCGTCAATAAACCAGCGGGCGTCATTGTTCATCCCACCCACGGCCATTATACGGGAACGCTGGCAAATGGCGTTGTCTATCACTGGCTTCAGCGAGGGGAAAAGGTGCGGTTTCGTCCCGTTCACAGGCTGGACGAGGAAACCTCCGGCGTGGTAGCCGTTGCGAAAACGGGATATGTGCATCAGCAATTGTCGGAACAAATGCAGCGTGGAGAGGTGGATAAGCGATATCTCGCTTATGTGTATGGCGCTCCCCCTGCGTCGACCGGCTTGGTGGATGAACCTATCGACCGCGACCCGGATTCTCCGCATATTCGTATCGTAACGCCAACGGGTTATCCTTCTCTTACCCGTTACGAGGCCGTGAAGCATTTTGGGGGCGGGCCGGGGGAAGCGGCGGCAACGTTAGTCAAGCTAAAGCTTGAAACAGGGAGAACGCATCAGATCCGCGTACATATGAAGCATCTTGGCTGTCCTCTTATTGGAGATAAAATGTACGGTGCTGACGCAAATCAGATCACTGCCTGGGAGGATTGCGTCAATCGTCAAGCGCTTCATGCGGCCACTCTCGGTTTTGTCCATCCTTTGACTGGAGAAACAATGGAGTTCCATGCTCCGCTGCCCCCAGAGCTTACCGTCCTTGAGGTGATGCTCAGGCAATATAGGCAACATGATAATCCTGCCGAATAGCGGGCAACGTGCGATTTTGGGCATGAGAGGAGAAAGGTACATGTCAAAAGTAATTACAGTCATACAATACCCCCCTTGCAGCACATGCAGGGCGGCCGTCAAATCGCTTAAGGCGAAGGGATATGAAGTGACGGCGAGACATATCGTGGAGGAGACGCCTTCGGCAGAGGAACTTCAGGCGCTGCTGGATTTGTCTGGTCTGGATATCAAAAAGCTGTTCAACACGTCAGGTGAAGTGTACCGGGAGCTGGGACTGAAGGACAAGCTTGCCGGTATGAGCCATAGCGACAAGCTTAAGCTTCTGGCCTCTCACGGCATGTTGATCAAACGTCCTATAGCGACAGATGGCAAACATGTTACCGTTGGGTATAAGGAAGAGCAATATGCCGAGGTTTGGGATAGCGATGAAACAGATGCGTAACGGCTTTTTGTCCAGCCAATTTGACGGCAATGGAGGGCGTTGGCGCTCCAAACGATTAGGCGAGTTGGGTTCGTCTATCTTTTCCGAGGTTTCGCAATGGAAGCGGGAAGCGATGGCGAACGGCATGGATGTTATTGATCTTGGCATCGGCAGTCCCGACAAACCTCCGTCAGAAGCCGTTCGCAAAACATTGGCTGAGGCCGCTTTGCGGCTCGACAACTATATGTATCCTGCTATTAAAAGCGATGTGCCGTTTAAGGAAACAGCAGCACGATGGATGGACCATCGCTTCGGAGTGAAATGCGATCCGGGGGCTGAAATGGTGACGCTGCTGGGCTCCCAGGACGGTCTCGCTCATCTTGCGATGGCCATCTGCGATCCAGGAGACATTGTTTTGCTGCCGGACCCCGGCTATCCCATCTATGCGGCATCGCTTGCGCTGGCTGGCGTTCAGCCCGTTATGATGCCGTTGAGAGAGGAAAATGGGTACCTGCCGAATTTGGACGCCATAAGCGAGGAAGTGTGGCGGAGCGCCAAGTTTCTGCTCGTCAATTATCCTAATAACCCGCTCTCTGCTATTGCTGATCTTGGTTTCTTCCACAAGCTGCTGAAAAAAGCGGAGTTGCACGATGTGCTCATCGTTCAGGATTTAGCTTATTCCGAGATGGGGTTTGACGGAGTAGTGCCGCCTAGCATCCTGCAGGTTGAGGGAGCATTTCGGTATGCAGTAGAATTCCATTCATTGTCCAAAAGCTTTAATATGGCGGGCTGCCGGATAGGTTTTTTGGCTGGTAATCGGGATGCGGTTGGCTCTCTGCGGGAATTAAAGGCCAATATTGATTACGGAGCCTTTTACCCCGTTCAAGAAGCCGGAATTACCGCACTTCGGGAAGCAATGGAAAACACCGGATACGAGCGGGCCGGGTCGTTATACGAGCGCCGAAGAAACAGGTTTGTTGAAGCGTTGCGGCGCATCGGCTGGGAGATTGAGCTCCCCAAAGCAACGATGTTTCTGTGGGCAAAGCTTCCGGAAATGAAATGGGGCGGCAATTGGGATTCCAGAACCTTTTCACAGGAACTGTTGAGAAAGGCGGGAGTTGTAGTCATACCAGGCGAAGCCTTCGGCCAAGAGGGAAAGGGGTTCGTTCGTATCGCTCTTGTTGAAGATGAGGAACGGCTCCTGGAAGCAGCGGAACGAATTGGAGCCTTCATAGCGGGATAAGATGTGGTACAATGAAAGGAACCAGCGGCATTTCCGGCAAGGAATGCCGCTTATTTCAGTGCAATACGCTTATTTCATTGCAGCAATTGATAGGATAACAGATTGTTATGGATTTTATTGATTTAAAGAGGGGACGAGGCTTAGATGAACAGCAACAAAATATTGGTTGTGGACGGGATGGCGCTTTTATTCAGAGCTTATTTTGCTCAATCCTACAGCTCCAGACGAATTGATGACGGCACGCCTACCAATGCGATTTATGGCTTTCTTCAATATCTTTTTGATGCGGTCAATGCCTTTGAGCCGACACATGTATTATGCTGCTGGGATATGGGAAGCAAAACCTTCAGAAGTGATTTGTACCCCCATTATAAAGCCAACCGGCCCGAAGCCCCTGAGGATTTGATTCCCCAGTTTAGCCTAGTCAAAGATATTGTGTCTGCCATGCAAATTCCTAATATCGGGCTTGCCGGGTATGAAGCGGACGATTGCATTGGGACGGTATCCCGGCAATTCAGCGAGCTTGGACATGTCTACATTCTTACCGGAGATCAGGACATGCTGCAGCTTGTGGACGAGCGTATTCATGTGGTCATTATGAAGAAAGGCAGATCCAATTACGCCGTATATGATTTGGAGCTGCTTAAAACAGATAAAGGCATTCAGCCGTTTCAGGTTGTTGAGATGAAGGGGTTGACCGGTGATACAAGCGATAACTACCCTGGAGTTAAAGGAATAGGTGAAAAAACAGCCTTGAAGCTGCTTTCGGAATACGAATCTATTGATGGCATATTAAGCAATTTGGAGCACTTGCCCAAAAGCGTAAAGGCCAAAATCGAAGCCGATCTAGACATGCTTCATTTATCCCGGTCGCTGGCCCGCATCAACATCGAGGTTCCTATTGAGTGCAATCTGGATGAATGTCTATGGGATATCCCTCTTGAATCTGCAACAGCCGTTTTTGATAAATATCGTCTGACAACACTGCTTAAATTAATTAGCTAATCGATAAATGAAGCAAGGACGCTCTGTCGGGAATTCCTGATGGGACGTCCTTTGTTTATTTTGCGGCAGGGGCAAACGGCGGTTACAGTTTATTGGATGGATAAGGAAGGGAGGTTTGAACGGGCCATTGCAAGGTAAATGCAAATATTCCGTTGTTGTGCTGCAGGGTCAAGCTACCTTCATGAAGCTCAATAATATTTCTGGCAATAGCCAGTCCTAACCCTGCGCCGGTCTGAAGGCCCTCGGTGCTTCTAGCTTGATCTGCCTTGTAGAACCTCTCGAACAGTCTGTTTTCCTGCTCTTGCGTAAGCGAGTTTCCGCGATTTTTGATGGTTACCCTGATATGGTCATCATCTCCATTCAATTCAATGGAAACAATGCCGGGTTTTATAGAATATTTGAGGGCGTTCATAAGCAAATTATCAATGGCTCTGGCTAATTTTTCGTTGTCGGCATAGGTGATAATTGGAGTCTGCCCCAGTTTAGAGTCTAATACCAGGCCTTGCTCCTGGGCTAGTGGTTCAAATTCAAAGTAAAGCTGGGCAAGCAGTTTGGTTACATCTATACTCTCCAAATGCAATTGCGTCTCTTTGGCAGTAAGGCGAGTATAGTCAAACAAGTCATCAAGCATTTTTTTTAAGTGGACGGCCTTGTTGGATGTATTTTGAAGGAAACGCGTATATTCCTCCTTGGATTGAAAGGATTCCGTTTTTAAAAGGTCAATATAACCAATAATGCTTGTAAGCGGCGTCCTTAAATCATGGGAAATACCCGTAATTAACTCCATTTTGGATCTTTCCGCTTCCCTTTCCTTAACAATCTGCCGTTTCAGGCGTTCCGCCATCAAGTTGATATTGATCGCGACTCTGCCAATTTCATCCCTGCGGCGAATAGAGACCCGATAATCCAGATTGCCTTCCGACATAATATGCAATCCTTGCTCCAGCGTAATCAAATCGGTAACCATTCTGCGGGTTAGAGCCCAAAATACCAGAACAAATAAAACAGTAAAAAACGGTACCGAAAAGTAGGCCAAGTTAATCAAAAGATATGGATTGATCTTATAAATTACATATTGAATCGAAGACGTCATTAATAAAGCGCTAAAAAAACTGATCATTGATATCAGCAAAATGCTGATCTGGATTTTCCTTGTTCCTTTAAATAGGTTACCCATCAATTTTGTAGCCCACTCCCCAAGCCGTTTTTATATATTCAGGCGTCCTGGGAGCCGTTTCGATTTTCTCCCTCAAATTTCTTAAATGGACCATAACGGTATTATCGGAATAGCCATAAGGCTCGTTCCAGACAGCTTCATATATTTTTTCCGAGCTGAATACTTGTCCCGGATGACTGGCAAGCAGCTTCAAAATGCCGAACTCAAGAGGCGTCAAAGAAATATCATTGCCTTTAAGCTTGACGGAATGTTTGTTCTTGTCTATGACGAGGTCCTTGATATGAAGGAGCGACTTTTCGATAGTCTTGGACTGCATGCCGCTTCGGCGCAGTTGGGCTTTAATTCTGGCAAGCAGCTCCATCGGATTAAAGGGCTTCGTCATATAATCGTCTGCCCCGGTCGTAAGTCCAGTAATTTTATCGATATCCTCCTGCTTGGCCGAAAGCATAATGATGGGAGTGTCGAATTGTTCTCTAATTTTCAGGCAGGTATGAATGCCGTCCAGTTTCGGCATCATGACATCCAGCAGCACCACATGAATGGAATGCGTGTTGATTGCTTCCAAGGCTTCCTGGCCATTGGCGGCTTCAATGACGGAATACCCCTCATTGCGCAAATAAACATGAATAATATCCCGGATTTCCGGATCGTCGTCCACTACCAGTATGGTGTTCATCGGGCTGCTCCTTATGCCATTATTTTGTTATCCTGTGCTTCTTTACGACAAGTATATACGAATGCCGGGGGAAAATTTAAGGGGACGAATTCAATTTTTTCTATATCCAATTTCAGGGACAGATGCTTTTTCATCTGAAGGGAATATTGGAACGCGACAAACAGCCCGCCCGGTTTCAACGAATAATAAATTTGCTGAAGCAAGGTATCCCTTAGTTCAGGGCTAAAATTAAAAAATGGAAGGCCGCTTATTACGCAGTCCAACTGGTTAATGCCTTCCCGCTGTATGTCTTCCACCAATCGGCTCGCGTTTGGAAGACAGTGGAAGCGAGGGAAGCTGTTTTTTAATTGGCCGCGCATGATGTTATCCATTTCAAACAAAAATACGTCTGTGCCCTCCGCAATATTGTCCTTAATAAACTTTGTAATTGCGCCAGTGCCCGATCCAAGCTCCGCAACAGCATTTACCTCGTGCCAAGGAATGGAATGAACCATTTTGGATGCCAGAAACCTGGAGCTTGGCAATACGCTTCCTACTTGTTTGGGCTGCTGAATAAAGCTTCGCGCAAACTGCAAATAGTTGTTTTTTTTCATAAATATCACCCTCCTTTTCTAGATTCATAAGATATGAGCTGCAATAAGTGTCCCGATTCCAGAAAACAAGGCTGTCCAAACAAAAGCCCCAAAATAAGAAATGATCATGAATGTTTTAAAGCGGGTGCCGCTGAATCCAGCCAGCATAGGCATGATATACCTCACAACAGGCAGGAAAAACCCGGCAGCCATTGCCCATTTGCCATGTTTCTGAAGCAGGAGCTGCGCTTTTTGAAAACGGCGGTTATTTTGGAGTTTCAAATTGAAATGGTCACCGCAGAATCGCCCCAGTGTATATGACAATGTCACCGCAGTAAGCAAACCCGTCAAAATGCAGAGATAAGCGGTCAGCGGATTCAGAATGTCGGCGCGGCCGAGGAATACAGCGGTCAAAAGCGTGACTTCATTGGGGACGGGAATGCCAAATGGACCTAACGAAAAAGCGAGAAAGAAAACAAAGTAGCCGTATTGATCTATTAATCCAGTGATCGTGCTGCTGATCATGGGTAAAGTCCTCCCTCGCAAATTTCTGTTGATAGAAGAATAACAAGTAATTCTGAAGATCCTATCAATGTTTTTCTAAAGAAATTCTGAAGAAAGGCAGGATTCAAAAAAAAAGGAATGGTTGCTTGTTCGTTATAGTGAATAAAGAAAAATGCTGTTCTCCAGAAAAAAGGATGAAAAAAGCTAGAAACAGGCGGGTAATAGGGGATTTAGTGTACGATAAACTATAAAATGTGGGAGTTGAAAGTATTGACCTGTTCTCTTTAAAGAACTACAATAAAGGTATTGTCCGTTATAGACTCCTGTTCAACACCGTTTTTTGCAGCAATAGTACGGATCTAATCTGACTGAAGGAGAATCTTATGATTGGGGAACGGATTAAAGCGCTGAGAGAAAAGAAGGGTTATTCCATTACCAGGCTTGCGGAGCTGGCAGGCGTTTCAAAATCATATTTGAGCTATATTGAGCGAAATGTGCAGAACAATCCTTCTCTGCAGGTATTGGCCAAAATCGCCTTTCATCTGGATAGCAATATCGAATATTTGCTGGGCGAGGATTTGACGCCAAAGGTGTGGGTAGAGGATGTGCTGGACGAGGAATGGCATTCTATGATACGAGATGCTGTGGATGAAGGCATGAGCAAAGGGGATTTCCGCGCGCTCAAAGAGCTTGTGACCTCTAATAAATGGCGGGAAGAACGGAAAGCCGCTGTACCCGAAAGCTCGGGAAAAAAGAAGTCGTCGAATATTATTATTTTGCATATTGACCATTGAGCTATTGACATGTTCTATATAAAGAACTACTATTGTGTTAGTGTTCACTATAACTAACATTATAAGTGGGTGTAGGAATGGAAACCAAACGTAGCAACACCGTTTTGCCAAAAGAAACGGAGAAGGAAATCAATCTTAGAGAAGTTTTGCTGACGATTCGCAAAAGGTTATGGCTGATTGTGCTGATTACCGGGATAGTGACCGCATTGGGGATTCTATACAATTCCCGTCCCGAACCTCAAGTGTACGCCTCATCGACCCGCATTATTATTGCCGCTAGCAGCGAGATGATGCCTACAGTACGCGCTCTGGTCAGAGAGCCGATCGTATTAAACGAGGTCATCGAAAAGCTGGAGCTGAACACAACGCCAGGCCAGTTACGGTCGCAAATCGGGGTTAACAGTGTAGATTCTTCGCTTATTACCGTAGTCAGTGTAATGGATAGCGACCCTGTAAGAGCCGCAGATATTGCAAATGCCACGGTTGACGCGTACCGCAAAGTTGCGGCAGATACGCTCAGTCTTCAAAGCATCCGGCTATTGACGCCTGCCCAGCCGGAGCCGACGCCTATCAACTCCAAAAGCAATACGATTATTTATATCGCATTTTTGACGGGACTGATTCTAAGCATTAGCTTAACCTTCCTCCTTAATTCTCTTGACGAGTCAATCCGGACGGAAAGCGATATTGAGAACAGGCTTGGGCTTAATATGTTAGGGCAGGTACCGGTCATTAAAAGGCGGCATGCCGATTCCGGAGGCAAAAAGATTAAGCCAAGCATGGTAAGGAGTGAGACATTTGGTTCGTGAACGGACAAAAGCAGCCAGGAAAGACGTTAACCGCAGTTTGCTTGCCTATCTGAATCCATCGCATCCCATTGCCCAGCAATTCCGTGCGATTCGTAATAATATTCAATACGCGTCCGATGGAAAAGCCATCACTTCGCTGCTGATCACATCGCCGGAGGAAGGCGACGGCAAATCCACTGCGGCCATTAATCTGGCCATTAGTATGGCGCAGCGCGGCGAGCATGTCCTGCTCATTGACGCTAACTTTCGCAATCCTGTGCTTCACAAAATATTTGGCACGCAAATGTCGCCGGGGCTTGCCACCGTTGTCGGAGAACAATTAAGTTTGCCCGAAGCCGTGCGGCGTACGGAGGTTGAAGGGCTTGACCTGCTGACATGCGGCTCCGCCGGAGCAGGCACCGCCGATCTGCTGGATTCCCCCGCTATGAGCGCGTTGATGGCTTCCGCGGCGGATAGCTATGACCGTGTCATTATTGATTGTCCGGCCGTCTTGTCTTCCCCTGACACCAACTGTCTGGTAGGCAAAAGCGATGGAGTTGTGCTGCTGCTGCATTGCGGCCATACGACGCATGGCAAAGCGCTGGAGGCCAAGCAGGCGCTTGCCTTTGCGGGGGCCAATATTGTAGGCGCGGTGCTTAACAAAAAACATGCCAGGTAAAAGCGAGTCTTGAATGGAATGAAGAAATCGGAAGCATATGCACTCTGTAGTGGATTTGCTGGAGACTGCACAGTGGAATAGGCAGCTTTTTTGGATATAAATGTTCTTTATAAAGAACTCATTGTTCTTTGGCGTTACTTAATGAAAGGATGATAGGAATGACTTATCGACGAAGAATGTTTCTGCTCGTCCTGCTGGATTCGTTCATTGTGTTGTTTGCCGTTGCGTTGGCAGCGTGGGTCGCCGGGCCGGGCGCAGGGGAAGGACCAGCGTGGCTGGTCGCGATGAATAAGGAAGGCGCGGCCTTCCAGGGAGGATTTTTTGTCGACGCAGGGACGTTATACTTGTTTATTCCGTTGCTTCTGCTTTGTCATCATTTGTTTTTTTTCAGATACAAGCTGTACAGAAAAGCGTGGGAATATGCCAGCATAGGCGAGCTGGTTATGATTGCCAAAGCGGTTGGACTTTCTTTTGCGACGGCGGGAGTTATCCAGTGGATAGTTCTACAGCGCCTTGAACCCCGGTTTCTGTTCGCAGCCTGGGTCATCCACATGCTGCTCATTGGCGGCTCGCGCCTGATCTGGCGGCTTATCCGCGGCGGCTTCAATCGCAGCGGAGGCAGAAGGAAACGCACGCTGATTGTCGGCGCGGGCTCCGCCGGCACTATGCTGGCCCGACAACTGATGGGCAATCCCGACAGCGAGCTGTATCCGGTCGGTTTTGTCGATGACGATCCCGGGAAGCAGCAGCTGGATATTATGGGTATTCCCGTCGTTGGAGGCATGGGACAAATTGCGGCAACGGCAGGCGAGCTGAAAGTCGACAATATTGTCATTGCCATTCCTTCCCTGACCAAAAAACAGCTTTACAGCATCTATACCGAATGCGCCCGGACCAGAGCCAAGACGCAAATAATCCCTATGCTTGAGGATTTGGCGACGGGGCGTATCTCTGTGGCCAAATTTCGCGATGTACAGGTGGAGGACCTGCTGGGCCGCGAGCCGGTGGAGCTGGATATTGAAAGCATTTCGGGATATGTCACGCAAAAGGTAGTGCTGGTGACGGGGGCGGGCGGCTCCATCGGCTCGGAGGTATGCCGTCAGATTTCGCGGTTTTTGCCGGAAAAGCTGGTGCTGCTGGGTCATGGAGAAAATAGCATTTACGCCATCGAGATGGAATTGAAGGAAATGTATCGCGATTCCAGCATCAAATTTTTTACCGAAATTGCCGATTTGCAGGACAGCGAAAAAATGGCGGCAGTTATGGCCGCGCACCGTCCGCATGTTGTGTACCATGCCGCGGCGCACAAGCATGTGCCGCTTATGGAGCGCAACCCCGAGGAGGCGTTCAAAAACAATGTGCTGGGCACGCTGAACACGGCCAGGGCGGCAAGCCGGGCGAAGGTGGAAACGTTTGTTATGATCTCTACCGATAAAGCGGTCAATCCCACCTCGGTAATGGGAGCAACGAAACGCGTGGCGGAGATGATCATCCAGCATATGGACCGGATCAGCGCCACCAAATTTGTGGCGGTCCGCTTTGGCAATGTGCTGGGCAGCCGGGGCAGCGTCATCCCTCTGTTCCAGAAGCAAATCGCCAAAGGCGGTCCCGTTACAGTGACGCATCCCGACATGGTTCGTTATTTTATGACGATACCGGAGGCTTCAAGGCTGGTTATCCAGGCGGGGGCGCTGGCAAGAGGCGGCGAAATTTTTGTGCTGGACATGGGCGATCCCGTCAATATTACCGAGCTGGCCAGAAACGTCATCACCATGTCGGGGTATTCCGTTGAAGAAATCGGCATCGAATATACAGGGATAAGGCCCGGCGAAAAGCTGTTCGAGGAAATGCTCAAGGACAGCGAAACGGCGGAGCAGCAGGTGTACCCCAAAATCTACATCGGCAAGGCGGAACACATTTATTTTGAGGAAATCGAAAGAATTATCAACGAATTTCCCGGCATGAACAGCGCCGAGCTCAAGGTAAGGCTGCTGGATTTGGCGAACCATGTCGTGCCGGCCGAGTCCGCCAAGCTGGCAACCGTTTAGAGAGGTAGTTCAAAAAGACCGCTTTTGATTACGAAGCATGCCTAGCGGCATGATCAGCATCGAATATGGGACTCAGCCGAAACTTCCGCCCTTTTTGAACATGTATTTAATGAGGTGCAAATGAAAGGAGAGGGTTTTAATGAAAGTAAGAAAAGCGATTATACCCGCAGCAGGGCTGGGAACCCGGTTCCTGCCGGCAACCAAAGCGATGCCCAAGGAGATGCTGCCAATCGTCGATAAACCGACCATTCAATATATTGTGGAGGAAGCGATAGCTTCCGGCATTGAAGACATTATTATCGTTACGGGCAAAGGGAAAAGGGCGATCGAGGATCATTTTGACAACTCGATGGAGCTGGAGCATATATTGGCCGCCAAAAGCAAGTTTGATCTGCTGCAGGAGGTGCGCAAATCGTCGGATATGGTGGATATCCATTACATTCGGCAGAAGGAACCGAGAGGGCTGGGCCATGCCATCTGGTGCGCGCGCAAATTTATCGGGAACGAGCCGTTTGCCGTGCTGCTAGGCGATGATATTATTTCGGCGGAGGAGCCGTGCCTTAAGCAGATGATGAGGAAATTCGGGCAATACGGCTCCTCTGTAATTGGCGTGCAGCAGGTGCCGGACGAGGCCGTATCGCGTTACGGCATTGTGGACGGAATGGAGCTGGAGCCGTCCTTCCACCGGATTAACCATCTGGTGGAAAAGCCGAAGCTAAGCGAGGCGCCGTCCAATATGGCCATTATGGGCCGTTATATTTTGACGCCGGAAATATTCAGCATTCTTGAAAATCAGACGCCGGGCTCAGGCGGCGAAATCCAGCTGACGGACGCGATTGCGTCGCTTAATGCCATTCGGGCGGTGTTCGCCTACGAATTCCAGGGCACGCGCCATGACGTGGGAGAGAAGATGGGCTTTATTCAAACAACGATACAATTTGCGCTGGAGCGCGAAGATTTGCGCTACGAGCTGCTGGCTTATTTGACGGAAACGCTGGAGAAGGAAACGGCGCGGAGGTAGAGGGGGAGGGCCATTGAACGCCATGAGCAAAAAGGTATTATTTTGCGCAAGCGTAGATTATCATTTTCGCGCGTTCCACCTGCCTACGCTGGAATGGTTCCAGCAAAACGGATGGGAGGTGCATATTGCGGCCCGCGGCGAGCTGGAGCTTCCATTTGTGGATGCGAAATATGATATGCCCTTTTCGCGTTCTCCCCTGCGCCGCAGCAATCTTCAGGCTTATCGTCAGCTGAAAGAGCTGATTCAACGGGAAAAATACGATCTGATTCATTGCCATACGCCAGCCGCTGGCGCATTGACGAGGCTGGCGGCGCGAAAAGCAAGGCGGGACGGGACCAAGGTGGTATACACCGCACACGGGTTCCACTTCCATAAGGGAGCGCCCCTCTCCAGCTGGCTGCTGTATTATCCTGTGGAGAAATTTTTGGCAGGACTGACGGATTGCCTGATAACCATTAACAACGAGGATTACAACCGGGCCCAATGGGGAAGGTTTCGGGCAGGGCAAATCAGGCATGTGCCCGGAGTTGGCGTTCATACTGGCCATTTCGCCCCGGCGGACAGCATAACGAGGAGACATTGGAGAAAGCATTACCGCTACAGCGAAGATGATTTTTTGATGATTTATGCCGCCGAATTCAACCACAACAAAAATCACGACCTTCTGCTCCACGCCTTGTCCAGACTTAAGAGCAAGGTGCCGCAAGCGCGTCTGCTGCTGGCCGGCGAAGGGAGCCGGCTTGAGGAATGTATGGCGCTGGCGAAAAAGCTGAACATTTTGGACAGGGTGGACTTTCTGGGTTACCGGAAGGATCTGAGGACGCTGCTGCCGATGGCCGATGTGGCGGTAGCCTCTAGCCTTCGCGAGGGGCTGCCGGTCAACATTATGGAAGCGATGGCATGCGGCTTGCCTGTCGTCGCTACTCGCAATCGCGGCCATGCCGAGCTGGTACAGGAAGGCCACAACGGCTTTTTGGTTCCGCCCGAGGATGCGGACGTATTCGCCAGCCGTCTTCATCTGTTGTTCGCCTTCAAGGATTCGCGGCGCAAGATGGGGCAGCTCGGAGCGGAAAGGGCGGCACAATATAGCCTTGCCAGGGTGCAGGAGGAATTGACAGATATTTATCAATCCTTATTATCGGAGGGCGAGAATGGGGCCAAAGCCAAAAGTCAGTATCGTCGTGCCTATCTATAATATGGAGCAATATTTGCCGCGTTGCCTGGACAGTCTGCTGGGCCAAAGCTTGAAGGAGCTAGAAATCATTGCTGTTGATGACGGTTCTAGTGATGCCAGCGCCTCTATTGCGTTGGCCCGGGCGGAGAGCGACGACAGGCTAAAGGTGATTTTAAGTCCCAATTCAGGCGTAGCGGCGGCGAGAAATCTGGGACTGTCTTATTGCAGTGGAGCTTATATCGGTTTTGTCGATCCCGACGATTGGTCCGATCCCGTCATGTACGAATCCATGTACGCCGAAGCCGTCGCGAGTGATGCCGATATCGTCATGTGCGCTTACGTCAGGGAGTTTGGGGGCCATAGCAGGGAGAAGACCTTTCCTCTTGATCACAAAAGCCTTCTGCAAGGCGAGCAGCTTCAGCGCGAACTAACGCGCAGGCTCATCGGGCCAATTGGAGCGGAGACCTCAAGTCCGGAGCATCTGGATGCTTGGGGGACGGTATGGAACAAGCTGTACAGAAGCTCGCTGCTTCAGCGCCATGGCATAACATTTACCTGTCTTGGCGAAATAGGAAGCAATGAGGATTCCTTGTTTAATGTTGCGGCATTCCGGCGCGCGGATCGTTTTCTGTTTCTAGACCGCTGCTACTATCACTATTGGCGGGCAAACGCGGCTTCTATCACTTCTCGATACAGGGAAGGGCTGCCGGCAAAATTCCGGCGGCAATACGCATTGCTGGAAGCCGAAACGGCGGCGATGCCGCCAAACGTGCCTTGCATGGAGGCGCTTCAAAACCGCATAGCGATGAATGTGCTGGGACTGGGGCTCAACGTCATCAGTCAGAGTAATCCCGCAAGGCTGCAGGGGAAAATCAGGGAGCTCAAGGACATCATAACCGCTCCTGCAACGGTCGAAGCGCTAAAGGCCTTTGACAGTCGCCACTCTGCTGCTGTCTGGAGATTGTTTTATGCTGTAGCGGGAAGAAAGCTGGCGGCTCCGCTGCTCCTGCTCCTGTACGGAGCAGAGTTTATGCGGACCAGGCCAAAGCGGAAGGAGCGTCGGCATGGAGACAATCCGCATTCTGCAAGTCGTCACCGCGATGAATCGCGGGGGACTGGAAACGATGCTTATGAACTACTACCGCCAGCTGAAAAAGGGCGGCATTCAATTTGATTTCATGGTTCACCGGGCGGAAAAAGGGGATTATGACGAAGAAATTGCGGCCTTGGGCGGCAGGCGTTATGTGATGCCCGCTATCCGGCCTGGTGGTTACCGTTCTTATTTTGCAGCTCTGCGGTCTTTTTTCGAAAAGCATCGGGAATACGGAATCGTTCATGCCCATTTGAACGAAAATAGCGCTTTTGTGCTGAAAGCAGCAAAAGAGGCGGGCATAACGGGGCTAATCGCCCACAGCCATATGAGCGATTTGGAGTGGGATTACAAGCTGCCGTTCAGGCTGTATGCCAGAGCGGTGCTGAGATCGCAACCCGGACTTCCCATGGCTTGCTCCGCCAGAGCGGGAGACTGGCTGTACGGGAGGGGCAATAAGAGCAGAGGAACGCCTATGGTGCTGCCTAACGCCGTCAACCTGGAGGAATATGCCCGGGATGACCGCGTCCGGCTGGATGTGCGCCGCGAGCTGAATGCCGAAAACCGCCTGGTGCTGGGCCATGTCGGGCGGTTTTGCCGACAAAAAAACCATGACTTCCTCCTGCGCGTTTTCCGCGAGGTGCTGGCGGAAAACAAGGATGCGCTGCTGCTGCTTGCCGGAGACGGCCCTCTTAGGTCCAGCGCAACGGCGCTTGCCAAGAGGCTGGGGATTTCCGAAAATGTTGTTTTTTTGGGCGTAAGGAACGATATTAGCCGCCTGCTTCAGGGCATGGACCTGTTTCTGATGCCCTCGCGCTACGAAGGACTGCCGCTAGCGCTGGTGGAAGCGCAGGCATCCGGGTTGCGGTGCGTCGTATCCGATTCCATCACGCGAGAGGCTGATTTGACCGGCAATGTCGTTTTTATTCCGTTAAAAGCGCCGCTAACGGAATGGAGCCGGCAAATAGGCGGAATGGCAAGGGAACGGACCGACACCCGCGCGGCCTTGGCAGCCCAGGGTTATGATTGCGGACAGCAGGCATTGCGGCTGGAGCAATTATACAGGCGGCTGGCTGCGGAAGGGGCAAGGCTGGGCAGCGGCCTCAAGCCTGGCGGTTGGCATACAGAGCTGAAAGAGGTTGTGCAAAAAGTCCGCTTTTGATTGCAAAAAAGCTTTAAGGAGGGAAATCGGCCTTATGACGCCTACGTTGACGGTTTTTACACCGACCTATAACCGGGCCTATACGCTTCATCTCTGCTATGAAAGCCTGAAGCGGCAAACAAGCCGCGACTTTGTATGGCTGATTGTTGATGACGGCTCTACTGACAATACAAAGGAGCTGGTGGAGAAATGGATGCGGGAAAATGCTGTGCCCATAACCTACGTCTACCAGGAAAATCAGGGGATGCACGGCGCGCATAACAAAGCGTACGAGCACGTAAATACGGAGCTTAATGTGTGCATTGATTCCGACGACTATATGACGGATGACGCGGTGGAGAAGATTATAAGCTTTTGGCGGCGTCACGGCGGCGAGCAATACGCGGGCATCATTGCGCTGGATGCTTTTCCCGACGGCGAGGTGATCGGTACAAGACTGCCTGTGGAGCTCAAAAGCTCGCCGCAAACGGATTTGTTCGTGCGGCATGGCGTCAGGGGCGACAAAAAACTGATTTACCGCACCGATATTATTACGGCAACGCCGCCTTATCCGCTGTTCAGCGGCGAGAAGTATTGCCCGCTTTCCTACAAATACATCCTGGTGGACCAGCAGCTTCCCGTGCTCATTATGGACGAGGTCGTCTGCATCGTGGAGTATCGGCAGGACGGCTCCAGCATGAACATTATTAATCAATACAAACGAAACCCGCAGGGCTTTTCCTTTTTTCGCAAGACGGCCATGCAATATGCGCCAACACTTAAAGACAAGCTGCGGGAGGCATCCCATTATGTATCCAGCAGCCTGATGCTTCGCAACCGGAGCTTTCTGGCCCAGTCCCCCTGCAAATGGGCGACGCTGCTGGCTATACCTTCAGGCATTTTGCTCTATCTGTTTATTACGACGACCCGGCGCCTGACGGTTATGAAAACCAGGGCGTAGCGAGGAAGGAGAAGGACGATAGTGCAAATGCTTTGGGCAACGCTTGCCTTATGTTTTGTCACGGCATTTATGGCAAGATACGTTTCCGTAACGACAGAGTCGTGGCCAACGAGGGTCAAGCCGAACAAGCTGTATATCATTCTGGCGGCGTTATGTCTGATGACGGTTGCCGGACTGCGCAACAATATCGGGGATACCTATTTTTACATTCATAGCTATCGGGTGGACGATTTCACCTTGACCTCAGTGCTGCAAAAAAGCGATATCGGCTTTAATTTATTCCAGATGCTGCTGAAGCAATTGTCGGACGATCCGCAAATTTTGCTTTTAACAACAGCCGGCGTGACGAATATGCTGATCGTTATCGTCTTCTATCGCTACTCCAGAATGATTGAAATCAGCCTGTATCTGTATATAACAACCGGGGCGTTTATTGTTTCCATGAACGGCGTGCGGCAATATTTGGCGGCGGCGATTGTATTTACGGCAACCCACGCCTTGTTGGAGGGCAAGTGGAAGCTGTACATGGGCATTGTTCTGCTGGCGTCCGTATTTCACCAGAGCGCGCTTATTATGATCCCGATTTATTTTCTGGTCCGCCGCAAGGCCTGGACTATGACCACGCTTATTATGCTGGGCGTTGCCATCGCCGTGGTGCTTGGCTTTAATCATTTTTCGAGCATGATGTTTTCATTGATTAAGGATTCGCAATACGGCCATTACGAGGATTTCCAGGAGGGCGGAGCCAACTACATCCGGGTTGTCGTCTATCTTGTCCCATTGTTCGTGGCGTTTTTGGGCAGGGAGAAGCTGCGTGAGCTATATCCTAAAGGAGATATCTTCGTTAACTTGGCCATCGTGGGCGGCGTGCTGCTCTTTATTTCCACTCAGAACTGGATCATCGCAAGGCTGGGCATTTATTTTACGCTGTATCATATTTTATTGATGAGCTGGCTGATCAAGCTTTTTCGGAAAAAGGACAGGCCGCTTATTTATTTTGCCATCATCATTTTATATTTTCTGTATTTTTTCTATGAAAATGAAATCATGCTGAACATCAGATATGGCAGCGATTATCTCAATTGGCCATTCTGACAAAAAGGGGGGAGCGGCATTGGAAAGCAGTTTTAATGACAGGCAAGTCAAGACGAGTGCGGGAAGCGGGAACGAGCCTATTCCCAAAATCATTCATTTTTGCTGGTTCGGAGGGGCGGAGAAGCCCAAAAAGGTTATTAAATGCATGGCAAGCTGGCGGAAGCACCTGAGCGGTTACACGTGGATGGAGTGGAACGAAAGCAATTTTGATTTCTCCGTCAGCCGTTATGCCCGTGAGGCGTACGAAGCAAGAAAGTTTGCTTTTGTCAGCGATTATGCAAGGCTCCATGCGCTGTATCGCTATGGCGGTGTTTATCTGGATACCGATGTGGAGGCGCTGCGTCCGCTGGATGATTTGCTGAAGCATTCCGCCTTTTCGGGATTCGAGGACGAGCGTTATTTGCAGTCCGGCACGATGGGAGCGGCGCCGGGACATCCCTGGATCAAGGAGCTGCTGGATGATTACAAGGGCCGGCCTTTCGTCAAGGAAGACGGAAGCTACGATATGCGCACCAACACGGCGGTTATTTCCGAAATATGCACCCGCAGCGGACTGGTGCTGAACGGACGCGAGCAAAGCTTGCCTTCCGGCGTCGTATTTTACCCCCGCACCTACTTCAGTCCCTTCGATCCCGTCAACGGCGGAAGCTATCTGAGCGACAACAGCTATACAATTCATCATTTTTCGCAATCGTGGCTCCCTGCGCATGTCCGGCTCCGAAGCCGTCTCAAGCGCGGCGTAAGCCGAATCGTCGGCCCCGATATGATTGCAAAGATGCGAAAGCTGCTGCCGCGCTGAAAACATTATTATGGTTAAGGGGATTGGTTCATCATGCTGAAACGAATATTGGACGCGACGGGGGCAGCGCTGCTTCTGCTGCTTCTGCTGCCGCTGATGGGGGGGATTGCCCTCTTGGTCAGGCTGAAGCTGGGATCTCCCGTATTGTTCAGGCAGCAGCGTCCCGGCCTGCACGGAAAACCTTTTTATTTGTACAAATTCCGCAGCTTGACCAGCGAGTGCGATGAATCGGGAGCGCTGCTGCCGGATAGCTTGCGCATGACGCCTTTTGGACGGCTGCTTCGCAAGAGCAGTATGGACGAGCTGCCGCAGCTGTGGAACGTGCTGAAGGGCGAGCTTAGCTTTGTCGGCCCGAGGCCGCTTCTGATGGATTATCTCCCGCTGTACTCCAAGGAGCAAGCCAGAAGGCATCTGGTCAGACCGGGGATAACAGGCTGGGCGCAGGTCAACGGCCGCAACGATGTCACCTGGGAGGAACGGTTCCAGCGGGATTTGTGGTATGTCGATAACGTCAGTCTTTTGTTGGATTTGAAAATCGTTGGTTTAACCATCAAAAAAGTATGGAGTGGCGACGGAACCAGCCACAGCGGCCATGTAAGCATGCCGTTGTTTGAGGGAACGACAAGCCGCCGGGAGGGATAAGAGGATATGGCGCTGCAAAAACACGACTTTGAACGTATTTATTTATCACCGCCGCATATGAGCGGCAACGAGCAGGGATATATTGCGGAGGCTTTTGCAACAAACTGGATTGCACCGCTTGGCCCTCACATTGATGCGTTCGAGGAAAGCTTCGCCGCATATACCGGCTCCAAGGGAGCGGCGGCCGTTTCCTCCGGCACGGCCGCGATTCATCTGGCATTGACGCTGCTTGGCGTTGGACCCGGCGATACGGTCGTCTGTCCAAGCTTTACATTTGTCGCCAGTGCCAATCCCGTCTTGTATCTGGGAGCGAAGCCGCTGTTTATCGACTCGGAGCCGGAGACGTGGAATATGTCGCCCTCCGCGCTGGAAAGGGCGCTTAAGGATGCTTCGGCAGCAGGCAAACTGCCAAAAGCCGCTGTTATTGTGCATTTGTACGGCGGAATGGCCCGGATGGATGAACTGATGGAAATATGCGACAGGTACGGCGTGCCGGTTGTGGAGGATGCTGCGGAATCACTGGGCTCCACCTATCAAGGCAGGCAAAGCGGCACCTTTGGGCATTATGGCATTTTTTCCTTTAACGGCAATAAAATCATTACGACCTCCGGAGGCGGCATGCTGGTTTCCGACGATTTGGATTCGCTGAAAAAGGCGCGTTTTCTGGCAACTCAGGCCAGGGATGCCGCCGTCCATTATCAGCATAGCGTAATGGGCCACAATTATCGGATGAGTAATGTGCTGGCGGGCATCGGCAGAGCGCAGCTGGAGCAGATCGAGCAGCGGGTTGCGGCAAGACGCGTTGTATTCAGCCGGTACGAGGATGCGTTAGGCGGGCTCAGCGGTGTTTCTTTTATGCCAGAGCTTAACGGCACGCGCTCCAACCGCTGGCTGACCGCACTCTCGCTTGAAGGCGAAGACGCTTCTACTCTAGTGCAGGATATGCTGTTCCGTCTGGAGGAGGCCAACATTGAAGCGAGGCCGCTCTGGAAGCCGCTTCACCTTCAGCCCTTGTTTTCGGAAGCTTTGTTCTATCCCCATGTGGAAGGGGAAAGCTCCGTATGCGAGGAGTTATTCCGCACAGGCCTATGCTTGCCGTCGGGCTCGGCCATGAGCGTCGAGCAGCAGGAGCGGGTTATTGCCGTCTTGGAGCATGTATTGTCAAGCCGCTCCGGCAGATTAGTTACACCGCTTCATGCCATTCCCAAAACGAGTGCTTAGCAATCTCGTGTCTATGGGCTAACTCTGGATTACAAGCTGACTGTAACGTTTGCAATATTGAAGCTGCCAGTGCTTGGGGATGCGGCGTTGCTAGCTGCGCGCAAATCCAGCTGCAGCTCCTGTCCTAACGTCTCGACTTGCTCAAAACGCAGCGTCGAGTCGCTAAGGGACACCAGGCGTTCCCGGCTGTCCGCCTTGCAGCCGGGAAACAAACGCTCGATGTAGCGCAAAGCCTCTGGCGAAAAGCCGCTTTTAACGATGGTTTCAGCGATGCCGGTAATTCCGTTTTCCTCGGAATTGGGCTTCATCCGGCGTGTCCGTATGTGCTGGTACTGCCGCTCGGAATCCATTTGAGATACGGCAATGGTCAGATTCGTCCCGGGAATTGGAGGCGCATATACCGTTTGCCAGGGCATACTTATTTGGAGCAGGCCAAACAGCTTGAAGCTGATTCTCTCAGGCTGTGATGCCTGTATGCCGTTGGCTATCCACTCCTCCCGAACAGCTTGAAGATTATCCGTCATCAGCATTAAGCCAAAAACACCGCGTTTGCCCTCGTTGTAGAGCCGCTCCCATTCTTTGCGCCAATTAGTCTGCTGTTTGCGCAAGCACACCAGCTCAAAATAGTGATCGCCCATCCACATATTTGAAACCTTGAAGCTGCTTGTGCCTTTGCCGCGTTCAGGGCGATACGGAAAGCCGAGTCGCTCGGCCTGCTGCTTCAGCAGCGCTAACCGCTCCTTGTCCTCATCAATGTGTATAACAAAATGATCCAGCTTTATTTTGGCATTCATTTTAGTTGCCTCCTAATAGTTATTGGATAGTCAAATTTGACTATTTGGGTAAAACAGGACATTGAGCTGCCTGTTTTGGTTGGACATTCCTGTAAATCACTAGTCATTACCGAGCAAGCAGCCAGCCCATCATTGATGTTGGGACTGTGCTGCTGCGAGCCACTTGGGAAGCTGTTCCTTCAGGTGACGCAACAGCTCCAAGTCGGTATGGATGTGCTGCTTGCCATTGTTGAACAGCGCTTTGACAAAATCAGGCATATGGCTTTGCTCTGCTTTGATGCCTTCGCCAATATCCCAGTCGTTAAGCTTGTTCTCCAGCTCAACCATTTGATGTTCAATGGCTTCCAGTATGTTTTCCAGCGGAAGCTCGTCTATAAAGGAGAGGGCTGTATAAAGGGTTGTTGGAAGCGATAACTTCGAAACGCTCCAGGCCTCCTGTAACAAACGATGGAGCTCCTCCACGCCAGCCTCCGTTATTTCATAAACTGCCTTGCCGCGTTGTCCCGTAGATTCTTGGGCCCTTACCTGAACCAGTCCTTCTTTCTGCATTTGCTTAAGCGCATAATAGATCGAGCCGGGCAAAATATCCGCCCACTGATCCGCCTTGCTCTGCTGGAGCGATTGCTGCATTTCGTAGCCATGCATCGGCTTGCGTTTCAGAAGACCTAACACCATTAACCGAGCCATCTTGCTTTAACCTCCAATAGTCAAATTTGACTATATCTTTATGAATAGCTTAATAGTGTTGAGATGAATTGTCAAGATTAATCTGGAGCCGCGGCAATCGAGTATGCGCAGGTAGAAATTAACGGCCCCAACCCCATTAAACACACGAGGCCAAAGCCGCATAATGCGTTTTGCTTCTGCACTTGCTTCTACAGGTACCGCTCGCCTGCCAGACGTTCCCGAACGGGCCGGGCCGGCGTTCCGTATGCGACAGAATGGGAGGGAATATTTCCCAGAACCGTAGCGCCGGCGCCTATGACGCAATGTTCTCCGATGGCCACGGAGTGGGCAAGCGTAGCTCCGATCGCGATAGCGGTGTAGTCGCCAATCGAAACTCCGCCCCCGGTGACGGCCTTTGGAGCAAAGCTCGTGCAAGCCCCGGCTCTGCTGTCGTGATCCAGCGAGGTCAAAGGATACATGACGGTATGCTCTCCCAACCTGGAATCGCTGCCTACTGCCGCGCCGGCCATGATGACGGAGCCATCGCCGATAACGGAGCCTCTGGCGAGCTGGGCGGAAGGATGGATCGCCGTAGCAAATGGTAGGCCTGGCGCGGCCTTCCGTATGCTTTCCGCCATAGCTGCTCGTGTCCAATTGTCGCCAATCGCAACAATGATGCCGTCAAGCTCCTCCCCATGCCGGGTAAGCCAATCCAGTCCTCCCACTATTTCATAGCCATATACCTGACTTCCGATAGGCCTGTTGTCATCCAGCAAACCCGTAATAGCATATACGCCTTGCTTTTCCACAGTGTCAGCCACGGCTTTGGCATGTCCGCCAGCACCGTAAAGGACGATTTTTTTGACCATTGAATAATTCCCCCACCATTGTAAGCATCAATATCTCACCATTATAGCGAACATAAGGCAGGCTTGAATAGGGAGTAAAAGTTTGAATAGAAGGTGGAATAGAAGGTGGAGTAGGAGTAGCGGGGCGAGCAGCTGCGGGCAGCCTTGGGCGGATAAGCAGAGACAGAGACAAAGTTCTGTCGGGCAGATTTGAAGTCTAACGGTCATCGGCGACCGCCATAGCAATAAATAGCCGAATTCTGCTTATACAACAGTCACCCGTGACCTTTAGATGCTGAAAAGTGTTGAATTTTGGATGAAAATGAGCTTTGACGGTCGCCAATGTCCGTAACAATCTGAATTTTTGCTATACATGAGCTCTAAAGGCCATGGATGTCCGTAGGAGTTGAAATGACCGTAGACGCAGAAGTTGCGGCAGCATAAGAAATCCGCCTCTCGCCTACAGTGCTTGTTGCTGTAGTTGAGGTGCGGATTATTAGAACAAGTTTCTTTGCCGCCACAAATTGCTTGGGAGTCATTGACAGAACAAAAAAGGGATGATAATCTTTAGTTGTGTTCTTTTTAAAGAACAAAATGTTCTATAGTGAGAATGGCGGGACATGCGCAAAGCATATGAGGGAGATAGCCATGAAAAAAGAAGTTGAGGAGCTTGTTGAAGAGTTTTCACAAGAACTGCGGTTACTGCTTGCTTTTTTGGAGATGGAGGAAGAAGCGGAGCTGACCTTCGAGCATTGGGAGTTGCTCCAGGAGGTGGACTGGCATAAATTCATTGAATTAGCCAGACATCATCGCGTATTCCCCACGATTAGCCAAAGGCTGCAAAACAGGAAGCCTCCGTACGTCCCGCAGTTTGTCACAAGCCTTTTTCAACGGGATTATTATCGAAATACATTGTCCATGCTTGCCCTTAGCGGCGAAATGGAGCAATTGGCCACTACCTTCTCCACCGGGGGCATCAAGGCGCTTTTTCTAAAAGGGCCGGTTATCGCGGCTGATCTATATGGCGACGTGTCGCTGCGGACCTCATGCGATCTGGATGTGCTGGTTGAGCTGAATCAGGTGGAGGCTGCACAGAAGCTGCTGCTCGAAAGGGGTTACGAAAAAGACGAATATATAGAAACCATACTGAATGATTGGACATGGCGCCATCATCATTATGTTTATAATCATCCCCAAAAGGAAATCAAGGTGGAGGTTCATTGGCGGCTGAATCCTTTTCCCTCCAGGGAGCCCAAATTCGAGGAGCTGTGGGAGAGGCGGAGGCAAAGCGCGCTAATCAATCGTCCCATCTATTATTTGGGAGGGGAAGACCTGTTTCTTTTTTTGGTCTCGCATGGAGCGCGCCACGGCTGGGCCAGGCTTCGCTGGCTGCTGGACATCAAGCAGCTGAGCAATCAGAAGCTGGATTGGACGGTGCTTCCGGCACTTTTACACAAGTTTCAGCTTGCGGCTGTCGGTGGTCAAGCCCTTTGGCTGGCTTCCAGGCTGATCGGAGCGCCTCTGCGGGAGGAGATGAAGCCGCTTCTGCAATCGCGCAGGGCGGAGTGGCTGGCGGAGGATGCGTTGTTTTATATCCGCAGAAAGGTTAATTTGCATTCGCCCCCCGTCCCCCGCGATGTAGAGAGCTATCACAAAAAATATCTGTTTGCTCTTATGCCCCTGGGCCAGCGCTTGAAGTTTGTCGCAAGCATGCTTCATCCCTATCCGGAGGATGCCCGTACGCTACCGCTTCCGAAGCGGCTGCATTTTTTATATTTTCCGCTGAGGCCGTTTTTGCTGGTGTGGAGAAGGATGAAAAGGCTGTCGCGCTGGAGCGGCTCCCAAATGAGCAAATGAGGAGAGTTGTTGGTCATGAAAAAGATATTGATCGCATCCTGCGATATGGGGATTGGAGGCGTCGAGCGCAGCCTCGCCGGGATGCTGGAGCAATTCAGCTATGATGAATATAAGGTGGATCTCATGCTGTACAGCCAAAGCGGCGAATTTATGGAGCTTCTGCATGAGGATATTTCCCTTCTGGACGAGATGGCGGAATACAAGACGTTCCGTTCCTCCATTGCCGAAACCTTCCGCGCCAGGCAGATCGGCATCGGCATTACCCGTCTGGTATCCAAGGCAAGAACAGCGCTGGAGACAAGGCTGCGCAAGCTGGAGGAGCCGGGCTATTACCAGCAGCAGCTGATGTGGCGCTATGCGCTGCCTTTGCTCCCCAAGCTGGAGCAGCGCTACGATGTGGCTATCAGCTTTCTGTGGCCGCATTATTTTGTTGCGGACAAGGTGGCGGCGGATGTTAAAATCGCTTGGATTCATACCGATTATTCCACGATTGTAACCAACCATTCGATGGATCTGAAGATGTGGAGCAATTTTGATCACATCATAGCCGTGTCGGATGCATGCAAAAGCTCCTTTATAAGCCGGTACAAGGAATTGAAGGACAAGGTGTCCGTTATTGAAAATATTATTTCGCCTCCAGCCGTTTCCATGCTGGCGGACAGCGGCGAGGTGGACAACCCCATGCTGCGAGATCGCCGGTTCAAGCTGTTGACCGTTGCGAGGCTGTCCTACCAGAAGGGCATCGACCAGGCGATCAAGGCTTTTGACATGCTGCGTCAATTGGGTTACCGGGATATGGCCTGGTACGTGGTTGGCTATGGCGGCGAGGAAGCGGCGCTGCGGGAGCAGATTGCGGAGCACGGGTTGCAGGACAGCTTTGTGCTGCTGGGCAAGCAGACCAATCCCTATCCCTTTGTCAAAGCCTGCGACTTGTACGTACAGCCGTCGCGCTATGAGGGCAAGGCTATCACCGTTACGGAGGCCAAAATATTGGGCAAGCCGGTTGTTATTACAGGGTACCCCACGGCAGCCAGCCAGGTGACAAACTACATCGACGGCTACATTACGGAGCAGTCGGTGGAAGGTATAGCCGCCGGCATAGAAAGGCTTTATCAGGATAAGGAGCTGCGGGATCGGCTTGCCCGCAATTGCGCGGGCATGGACTACGGCAACGCCTATGAGCTTCAAAAGCTGTACAGTCTGTTTCAGGGGGATAGGAGAGGATCGGCGTGACGGTTAAGGTCAGTGTTGTCATACCGGTGTATAATGCGGAGCCTTATTTGCCCCGCTGTATTTCGTCGCTTGTGAACCAGACCTTAAAGGATTGCGAATTTATTTTTGTAAACGACGGCTCCTCCGATGGAAGCAAAGCCATTATTGAGCGTTTCGGCTGCTGCGACAAACGGATAAGAGTAATCAGCCAGGCCAACGGAGGCGTCAGCAGCGCCCGAAATACCGGCATCCGGCATGCGCGCGGCGAATATGTCGGTTTTGTTGATGTGGATGACTATGTCGCCTTCGATATGTTCTACAACCTGTACAAAGCCGCGGTGGAGGATGACTGCGACATCGTGGCATCCAATTTCCAGGTCCGTCAGGATGGCGCGCTTGTTATGGCCAAGTATCCTTTTCCGACTAACAAAAAGCTGTCCCGAGCCTACATCCGCGAGCATGTATTGCCTTATATGCTGCGGAGCGATGATTTTAACACAGCCTGTACGAAGCTGTACCGCAGAGAGCTGCTGGAAAGCCGGGGTATCGTTTTTCCGGAGGGCGTCAAGCTGGGGGAGGACGGCATGTTTAATATGGCGTTCCTGTCCGTGGCGGAGTCCATGCGTTATCTGGGTTATGCCGGCTATCATTATTGCGAGGTGGATGGAAGCGCTACGCGGAATGCCGCCAAAAGCGATTATTATCAGCGGGTGCTGGAGGTGTACCAGGCGGAGCCTCCTTCCGTTTATCTTGAGGTCATGGCGCCTCACGACATTTCCCGCCTGAAATCCATTAAGCTGATCAGCAATGTACTGGACAATATCCATATTTATTTGAATGAACCAAGCTTGCCGCTGGGCTCAAGGCTTCGTTACGTAAAAGGAATGGTCGCCCATCAGGCGGTGCGCGAATCGCTTCCGTATTATTGGGAGGAAAAAAAGAATGTCCTGGGCTCTTATCACAAGCTGCTGCTTTTCCTGCTGCGGCGAAGGTCGCTGCTGGGCATTTACGTGCTGACGGGATATAGCCGTTACAGAAACCGAAACTCTGGAGGGAAAAGAAATGAAAATCATGATGTTTGCTCATGACGGCAGCTTGAATCGGGGCTGCGAGGCGATTGTGCGCTCTTCCGCCGCGCTGCTTAAAGGAGGGCTGAAGCAATCCAAAATCTATCTGGCCTCCGGCAAGCCGGAGAGCGACAAGGGCATTCCGCAGCTTGACGGCGTGTATGACGGAGCGGCTGTGCCCATTCGCAAATATTCAGCAGACTGGTGGATTTCCTCCATGCGGGTCAAGTGGTTCCGGGACGAGTCGTATGCGCTGGGACGGATTCATCGCAATATCATTAACAGGATCGGCGATATGGATGTGCTTTTGTCCATCGGCGGCGACAATTATTGCTATGGCGAACAGCCGGGCTGGTACGAAATCGACAAGCGGATCAAAGAAAAGGGGAAAAAGCTGGTGCTGTGGGGCTGCTCTATCGGCGAGGAGGATATGTCGCCGCGCAAGCTGGCGGATTTGAAGCTGTTTGATTTGATCCTGACGCGGGAAACGCTGACCTACAATATGCTGCGAAGCAAAGGGCTTCATCAGGTCAGACTGGTTGCCGACCCCGCTTTTACGATGGAAAAGGAAGAGCTGGAGCTGCCCGAGGGATGGGTGGAGGGCAATACGGTCGGCATTAACTTCAGCCCGCTTGTGTCGCAGCGCAATCCGGGCTCCCGCGAAGCCGTGGAAGGCTTGATCCGTTTTATTCTGGAGACGACGGATATGGCAATTGCGCTTACCCCGCATGTTATGGAGCATGGCAACAACGATTACGAGCTGCTGAAGGAGCTCTATGCCAGCTATCGGGATACGGGCAGGGTGCTGCTGCTTCCGGATCATTGCTCTGCTGTGCAATACAAAGGCTATATTGCCCGGATGCGTTTTTTTGTCGGAGCGCGCACGCATGCCACAATTGCCGCGTATTCCAACTGCGTGCCCACACTGGTGCTAGGATACAGCGTTAAGTCGAAGGGCATCGCCCGCGATCTGTTCGGGGAGGAAAAGCTGGTGCTGGACCTTGGGGAATTGTCGGACGGGGACAAGCTGATTGGCGGATTCCGCACGCTGCTCGCGGAGGAAAAAGAAATCAGAGAAACGCTGCGCAAGGCGCTGCCCGGCATACAGGCCAAGTCGGGCAAGGCTGTGCAATACATTAAAGAGCTGGTCTATGGCTAGGATGAAAACTGACGCAGAGGGCAAAAAAAATCTGTTGTTTATTATTCCGGGGTTGTCGGCGGGTGGCGGCGAGCGCAGTCTGATCAATCTGCTGACGGGACTTGATTATTCCAGGTACAACGTGGACCTTCAATTGCTGAGCCATGAAGGCTTATTTATGAATTTGATCCCGCGGCAGGTGAGGCTGCTCCCCCTGCGGGAGCCTTTTGCCACCTTTTCACGGCCGCTAGGCGCTTCCGCCCTGGCGCTGGCGAAGAAAGGAAGCGTACGGCTGGCGGCCGACCGGGTGCTGTATTCCCTGCACAACCGGATTGGCAGAGAGGGCGGGAAGCGCGAGCAGCGCAGCTGGAGACATCTCTCCCGGTCTTTTTCCAGACTGAGCAAAACCTATGACGCCGCAATCGGGTTTCTGGAAAAAACCTCGATCTATTTCTGCGTGGAAAAGGTAAACGCGGCCGTCAAAATCGGCTGGGTGCATAATGACTACGACAAGCTGGAGCTTGCTCCGGCGTTTGACCGGCGTTATTTTGCGGAGCTCGATCACCTGGTGACGGTATCGCGGGAATGCGCAAATGTTCTGAAGATGAGATTCCCGGAGCATAGCGGCAAAATAGCCGTCATTCACAATGTTGTGTCGCCGGGGCTGATCAGAGAGATGGCGTTTCTTGAGCGCGGGGAGCTTTACAACAGAGCCAACGGAGAATTTGTTATCGTTTCTATCGGACGTCTGCATGAGCAAAAAAATTTCGAGCTTGCCATCGAGGCTTGCCGCAAGCTGCTGGATCGCGGCTTGAACGTTCAGTGGCATGTTATCGGCGAAGGGCCGGAGCGGGCAAAGCTGAATCAGTTGATTGCGTCCCACGGACTGGAGGGGCGTTTCCGGCTGCTGGGTTTAAAGGCCAATCCGTATCCCTATGTGCATCAGGCTGATCTCTATGTGCAAACGTCGTTGTATGAAGGTAAAGCAATAGCAGTCGATGAGGCCAAAATTTTGCAAAAGCCGATTGTGATCACCAATTTCAGCACGGCACGCGACCAGCTGCGGCATGAAAGCGAAGGTTTGATCGCGGAGATGAATGCGGACGCCGTTGCGGATGCAATCGCCCGTCTGGCAGCCGACGCCTCGCTCCGCCAGCGCATAACAAGTAAGCTGGCGGGCCAGCAGCTAGGAACGGAGAAGGAAATCGACAAGCTGTATAGTTTGGTTGAAGGGGGAGAGGCGGGGTGAAGAAGCAGGTTCTTATCGTTATGAATCATTTGCATTGCGGCGGAGCGGAAAAAGCGCTGATCTCTCTGCTTCACAGCTTCGATTACGACAGGTTCGATGTAGATTTGCTGCTGTTCAAGCGGGAAGGGCTGTTTCTGCCCCAGGTGCCGGACCAGGTTAATCTGCTGGAGCCTCCGCCGCATTATGTTTTTTTCGATATGCCCATTGCGGCGTCCCTGAAGGCATGCCTCAGGAGCGGCTTATACCGGATTGCCGCGGCGCGTCTCGGAGCAGGGCTTCTGTTCAAGACAGATCCCCGCGTCGCAAGGCGCGAGCAAAAGCTGTGGAGCTATCTGCAGACGGCGCTGCCGCCGCTTCGCAAAAGCTATGACGCCGCAATCGGCTTTTTGGAAAAAACACCGGTGTATTATTGCATCGACAAGGTTCAGGCGACCCGCAAGCTGGGATATATCCACAACGATTATATTCAGCTCGGCATGGAGCCTTCCTATGATCGCAAACGTTTTGCTAGGCTCCATCATCTGGTGACGGTATCAGAGGGCTGCGGCGATGTGCTGCGGGAAACGTTTCCGGCTTATGCCGAAAAGGTGCAGGTTATTCATAATATTGTTTCTCCTTCATTGATAGCGGGACTGGCAGAAGAGCCGGTTCCGCCGCTTCGGCGCAATGCGGATGCCGCCTTGATCGTGACGGTAGGCAGGCTGCATCGCCAAAAAGGGCTGGATATGGCGATCGACGCCTGCAAGGAGCTGAAGGACAAAGGAGTTGCCGTGGAATGGCATGTCATCGGCGAAGGTGAAGAGCGTAGCGCGCTGGAGAAGCGGATAGCTGAAAGAGGACTTCAGGATTGCTTTTTCCTGGACGGTGTTCGGGACAATCCATACCCTTATATGCGCCAGGCCGATCTGTATGTGCAGCCGTCCCGCTACGAAGGCAAGTCGATCGCGATCGACGAGGCCAAAATAATGGGCCTTCCCATTATTACAACCCGTTATTCAACGGCCGCCGATCAAATTGCCCATATGGAGGACGGGCTGATCGTGGATATGAACGCGACGGCGCTTGGCGAAGGCATTGTCCGCCTGCTTCAGGACAAGGGCCTTGCGTCGGCGTTTTCGGAGCGTTTGTTAAGCGGCTGGTTTGGTACAGAGGGAGAAACGGAAAAGCTTTACCGACTTATCGGGTGATTACCGGAGAAGAAGGAATACTTCAGGGGCTTAACTGGCGAAGCTCAAGAAGGAAATAGATTGCGGAGGGAGAGGTGGAGCGAGGTGCTGGAAATAGGCTTTTACGTGCTTTTGGGGCTGCTTGCTCTTGTGTTGCTGTCGTTTGCGGTCGATTTGTATCCCGTGTTGAGAGATTGGGTTGGCCGGATTCATATCGGGCGTTTTCGGGATGCCGGCGTCTGGGCTCAATCCATTAACGATAGGGGAGCCAGATGGCTGTCCAAGACGCCAACGATCAAGCTGACGGACAATTCGCGTCTTGTGTTGCTTGATATGCTGTCCGGCAATTACAGCCGCAGCCAAATCCAGCAATGGCAGGAGGGGGCTCTGCTGCTGGGCTTTAGCGAATATTTGCGGCATCGTCAGGATGAAGCATTGGACAAGAGGGTTTCGCATTATTTTGAAGCCAAATTTAACAGCGACGGGAGCTGGAGGGAGAAGCCGCGCTTTGTGGATGCGGGCTTGCTTGCATATGGCGTCATGAAGCTGGCGGGGGAGAAGGCAGACCGGTTCCGGCCGGCGCTGGACGAAATGTGGGCTTTGATCGCCGATCATGTAGGAGCGGACGGGACCGTTCAATATCGCAAAAGCATGCCGGATTACCGCTATGTGGACACGATTGGTTTTATATGCCCGTTTCTGGTTCTGTACGGCGTCCGCTACGGCAAGGAGGAATGTGTGGAACTGGCTCTGCGCCAGCTGCGGCAGTATGAACGGGAGGGCATGCTGGATAAAAGCAGCCTTCCGGGACATGCCTACCACGTAGGACGCGGCTTGCCCGCCGGACTGTACGGCTGGGGAAGAGGGCTGGGCTGGTTCGCGATCGGCCTGATCGATGCGTGGAACGAGCTGCCCGCCCATCATAGCGGCCGGAACGAGCTGGAGGGTATGATCGTCCGATTTGCCCAAAGCCTGTTGAAGCTTCAGAATCCTTCGGGAAGCTGGGGGTGGGCGGTGACCCGCGGCGAATCCAGGCAGGATTCCTCCGCGACGGTTATGCTGGGATGGTTTCTGCAGCTGGCCTCCGGCATCAAGGGGCTGGAGAAGAGTTGCGGCGAAGGAGCCCGCCGGGCCGCTGCTTATTTGATGTCGGTTACGCGCCGCAACGGCGCGGTTGATTTTTCGCAAGGTGACACCAAGGATATAGGGGTATATTCTACTCACTTTACGATATTGCCCTTTACCCAGGGCTTTAGCATTCGTCTGGCCGAGCTGCAGCAGCATAATGAAGGGGTTAGAGACGGTGGCGGGATAAAGGAAGCTGTATAGCAATGGCAGACCGGACTTCGGGTTCGGCTTGCTGGCAGCGTCGAGCCCGTTCCGTTTCGCCGGAGCCCCCCGCAGGCGGTAATCCGGCGAAGCCAATCGGGAATACCGGTCAATGCGGCGGCGCTGGAGCTATTGAACAGTGCCGTAAGGCCTGAACTGGGCCAGCGTGCCGACGGCTTGCCAGGTAACGGCCCCGTCCTTCAGCGTTTGCTCGCTGCCCGAAAACGGAAGCGTTGCTTCGTTTCCAGTTGTTCCGGCGTTGGCTGCCTCGAAGACGGTTTCTCCAATCGCGATTGCCGCACCCTTGTCGACGGACGTTGACGCGGTTCGCACCCCCGCCCCATAGCCGGAGCGCAGGCAGACCCAGCCCATCGGGCCGCCGGATACCGGAAAGGCGTTGCGGTATCGATCGCCGCGGAACCAATACCCTGCCGCGGGCGGGGCCGGACCTTCCCTGGCCGGATCGTAATCGATATCGATAGTCTTATCCTCTGCGGGGAGAAGGATGCTTGAAAAACGGTTTCTGGCGTTTACAAAACGCTTTATCGCCTTTTTATTGTTGGGATTATAATAAAGCAGAGACAGCAGGCCTGCGCCGGTATACGCGATACGGGAGCGCTTGATAGCCAGGCTGTTGGTGCCAGCAACATTAAAGCTGTTCGTTTGCAAGTATTGGAATGAAGGATTGGCAATGGCGATATCGCTTTTTTCTACCTCAATGCTGCCAAAGCCGGTATTGAATTCCGACTGGAACAGCCAATTGATGGCGTTTGCCGACAATCGGCAGCGCTTCAGACGGGTGAACGGCGAGTCCGCAGGCGTGTTAATATTGCCGATTCTGATAACAGTGTCCGTCAGCGTGCAATCCTCCAGCAGCACAGTTCTGCCTTTTGTGCCGAAAATATGGTTGTTGAGCAGGCAAGAAGCAAACCTTGATTGCTTGATAGTTACGGTTTCGGCCTTGTTTTTTTGCTGGCGGGTTTCGATACGGATATGCAGATTCGTCATGACGCTGTCCATGATTTGATAGGCCCGAATATAGAGATCGCGCTGGCTGCCGATGGACTCAAAGCTGGAGCCCGTAATGATGTTGGCGGTAACAATTGGCGTTCCGCTGTAAGAGGATGTCCAAACGAAGTGATTTTGCTCGCAAATCGTTTTGTCATCATCGCGGAACGAGGTTGTGTCGGAATCGATCAATGTGTTGCGGACAAAATACGTTTCATAGCCGTTTCCTCCGAGCCCTGTGTTATTAACGGCAACGAGCGTATTGTTTTCGATAAAGGCATGCGCGCCCGGAATGGCTGTGTTCATTAATCCGATTCCAGTGCGGCAGCGGTACAGATAATTGCCTGTGACGCGAGCGGCATGCAGCGTATAGAGGTTGATGCCGATTCCGCTAAGATTGTACATATGATTGTTTTCCACCCGAACCGACCAGCAGCCTGCCAGAATGGCGTGAACAAGGTTGTAAAAAACGTTGCTTCTTACGACGCAATTATCCCCATAAGAATCCTCCTGATTGATGCCGTAGCGCGTCGAATCGTTAAAAACGGGCTTGCGGTCGATCAGGCCGGTGCCATCCCGGAGCACGTTATACTCCACTGTGTTGTAGTTGCCGCCTAACGTAATGCCGCCGCGATGAATATTGAATATTTCATTTCGTTCAATAACGTTGTGATGCGGAGTGAGTCCAAATTTTAATGAAATTTGCATGTTTTTGGTCAAGGAGGGTTCGTTGCGGAAAATCAGGCGGTATCTTCGCGCCTCCTGCGGTATGGAGATCGGCGTATAGATTTTTTTGTTGTCGTAGCGGCCCAAATAGGCTCCGTCGGAAGCGTAATAGGCGACATCGGCCTCTTTGATGTTTAAAGCGGTCAATCTGGCATAACCGGCGCCGGCGATCAGAAAGCTGTTGTATCCTGCCGCTGGCAAATCAAGCAGCCGGGAGGTTACTGTGCCGTCGTTACCTGCCACAAACGCCCCGGTTGTGCGGTCTACATCTCCAAACGAAAGACCCAAGCTGAATTCAGCATAATCCTGGTAGGAGGTATTGCCGATGGAGATGCAATCACCCATATAGCTGCTGATGCTGCAATTGGAGATGACGCAATGAGAAGAACCGTTGGCGAGCTGGATGCCGTAGCTCCACTCCGCAGCGGCCTCAGCCGGATTGGTAAAGCTTCGGTCGGCTTTGCAGCCGATCAGCTTCAAATTTTTGATGCGGCTGTTGGTGACCCGTTGAAGCTTGATGGAAATACCGTCGTCAGTGCCGGAGTTTTTGCCGGGAAAGGTGAAGGGATCTGTGGGATTGCTTCTGGGGTCAAAAGGCGATTTGCGGTTGGAGTCGTAAATAACCTTTAACGTGGAGCCGTTAAAATCGAGAGTAAAATTACTGGCGGAAATCTGGATGGAACGAGGATAACATATCGCGTATTCTCCTGGCGGCACGATAAGCGTGTTATAGCCGCTTTCCGCGCACCATTGAATCGCATTGTTAAATCCCTGTACATTAGCGTCAGCCGCCAGATATGCAGCATCGGTATAAGGCTTCGAGGGCAGCCCCGGCTTGATGCTGAAGCGATCGATATCCAGATAATACGCTGTCAAAATAATATCGGAAGCAAGCCCGCCATCCCTCCCGGGCTGCCCCTGGGGACCGGGAGGGCCGGTCGCGCCTGTCGCCCCAGTAGCGCCCGTGGCGCCTTTTGGTCCAGCGGGCCCGATTGCTCCGGCAGTGCCGGTCGCGCCCGTCGCCCCAGTAGCGCCCGTGGCGCCTTTTGGTCCAGCAGGCCCGATTGCTCCGGCGGCGCCGGTCGCGCCCGTCGCCCCAGTAGCGCCCGTGGCGCCCTTTGGTCCAGCGGGCCCGATTGCTCCTGCGGTGCCGGTCGCGCCCGTCGCCCCTGTAGCGCCAGTGGCGCCTTTTGGTCCGGCGGGCCCGATTGCTCCGGCGGTACCGGACGCGCCCGTCGCCCCTGTAGCGCCAGTGGCGCCTTTTGGTCCGGCGGG